>RCUH01000097.1_pt1 | contig 145860 bp, 109 predicted proteins | sample 2166191 | NCBI WGS metagenome assembly RCUH01 (sample SAMN09932848, study PRJNA488358) | compost metagenome | feature: garden; material: soil; isolation source: compost soil in an enriched community after 214 h of incubation | place: Germany: Experimental Botanical Garden Goettingen | collected...
GCATCGGTTACGCCTTCTGGTGGAACTGGTCCTTATACCTATTCATGGTCGCCATCTGGTGGAACTGCCGCTACTGCCTCAGGACTTATCGCTGGTGCTTATACCGTAACAATAACAGATGCAAATGGTTGTACGGCAACCCGTAACTTCAGCATTAGTCAGCCCCAAGCAATTAATACGACTGCCGGTTCTCAGACAAACGTGTCTTGTTTCAGTGGCTCTAATGGTTCGGCATCGGTTACGCCTTCTGGTGGAACTGGTCCTTACAGCTATTCATGGGCACCTACGGGTGGAACCGGAGCTACAGCTTCTGGCTTAACTGCAGGAACTTATACAGTAACAATAACAGATGCAAACACTTGCACTGCAACACGCAGCTTTACCATTACTGAGCCTTCCTCGGCAATTAATGTGAGTATAGGTTCTCAGACAAACGTGTCTTGTTTCGGTGGTTCTAATGCTACGGCATCGGTTACACCTTCTGGTGGAACTGGTCCTTATACCTATTCCTGGTCGCCTACTGGTGGAACTGCTGCTACTGCCTCAGGACTTACCGCAGGTACTTATACAGTAACGATAACAGATGCCAATGGTTGCACCGCAACACGCAGCTTCAGCATTACACAGCCTGCTTCTGCAATCAGCTTGAGTACAGGTTCTCAGACAAACGTGTCTTGTAACGGTAGTGCTAATGGTTCGGCATCGGTTACGCCTTCTGGTGGAACTGGTCCTTATACCTATTCATGGTCGCCATCTGGTGGAACGGCCGCTACAGCAACAGGACTTATCGCTGGTACTTATACAATAACGATAACAGATGCTAATGGTTGTACGGCAACACGCAGCTTCAGCATTACTCAGCCTTCGCCAATTAATACGGCTTCCGGTTCTCAGACAAACGTGTCTTGTAACGGTAGTGCTAATGGTACTGCATCGGTTACACCTTCTGGTGGAACTGCTCCTTATACTTATTCATGGTCACCTTCCGGTGGAACTGCTGCTACAGCTACAGGACTTACCGCAGGTGCTTATACAGTAACCATAACAGATGCAAATGGTTGTACGGCGACCCGTAACTACACCATTACTCAGCCTTCGGCAATTTCTGCGACTTCTTCTCAGATAAATGTATCTAACGCGGGAGGTGCTAATGGTTCAGCCACGGTTAGTGTAACAGGTGGAACTGGTACTTATACTTATTCATGGTCGCCTTCTGGTGGAACCGCGGCAACAGCTTCTGGATTAACAGCAGGCACATACACCTGTACCATTACAGACGCGAACTTATGTTCAACCACAAAAACTTTCAGCATTACCCAACCAGTGGTATTGACAGGTTTCCCGGACATTAATAAAAACTATGGTGATCCTACATTTGCACTTACTAATCCGACCAGCGCAAGCGCCGGTGCATTCAGCTATAGCAGCAGTGATGTTAGTATTGCGTCTATTAGTGGGTCAAATGTCACTATACATAAACCAGGTACGGTGAACATTAAGGCCGCACAAGCTGCCGACGGCACTTATGATGGCAACACAATTGGTGCAACACTCACCGTTGCCAAAAAAGACATCAGTCTAACTTTAAATCCAGCCCCAGCAATTAGTAAAACTTATGATGGAAACACTAACATCACATTGGTTCCAGCTAACTACAGCTTAACTGGCCTGACAACTGGAGATATTGTATCAGTAACCTCTACTACCGCTACCTATCAGAATAGCAATGCTGGTACAGGAAAAACGATAACAGCAAGTAACTTTGTGCTTAGTGGTGCGCAGAAAGATTATTACAACCTTACTACAACCACTGCAAATGTTACAGGTACCATTACACCAAAAACACTTACACTCACAACTGCAAACTTGACTAAAGTTTACGATGGAACTGATGTTGCGAATGTTTCCTTTAATCCATTAACTGGAGTAATAAGCGGCGACGTGGTATCGCTGATTCAAGGTACAGCAGTATATGACAATAAAAATGTAGGTTCCGCGAAACCGATCAGCACAACAGGACTAACGTTAAATGGTTCAAGTGCTACCAATTACACCTTAGCTCCACTTAGTCTAACAGGCACAATTACGCCTAAACCATTGACGATCACTGCTGACAATAAGGATAAATTTATGGGCACTGCAAATCCAACCTTAACGGCAAGTTATACGGGTTTTGCTACAGGAGAAAGCAACACAGTATTGACCACTCAACCAGTGTTAACCACCTTAGCAAACATAAATAGTCCAATTGGCACTTACGACATCAATATTGCTGGCGCTGCTGCTGCCAATTACAACATTGGATATGTAAAAGGAACCTTGACTGTAAAACCAGGTGCACCAAAAAGCATAGCGCTTGCCGGAGTAATCCTCTTTGAATACAGTCCGGTAGGGACCAATGCGGGAACGTTAACCAGTACTTCTGATGATCCACAAGCGACCTTCACTTATAGCTTAGTCCCTGGCGCTGGCGACACTGACAATGCTTCATTTAGCATAGTTGGCAATAACATCCAGACCGCAAAAAGCCTGAGTATGATCACTAAGCCCAATTACAGCGTATTGGTAAGAAGTACCAGCCAACATGGTTTGAGCCTGGAGAAAGCCTTTACCATTAATTTAAATGCCGTTGCAGCTAAAGCGACCAATATCATGTCGCCAAATGGTGATGGAGTGAATGATAAATGGGTGATTGACGATCTTCAATTGTATCCAAACAATGAAGTGAAGATCTTTGACAGAACAGGTCGAACGATATATAGTAAAAAAGGATATGACAACAGCTGGGAAGGTACACTTAATGGCGCACCATTGGCTGAGGGAACTTACTATTACATTATCGATTTTGGTCCGGACAAGCCTAAAACCAAAGGCTATATAACGATTACAAGATCAAAATAACAGGATCGTTTATAACGCGATCGTCATCCTGAGATGAACTCAGGATGACGATCTACCTAAAAAGCTAAAACACTTGCACAATAAAAAAAGAAACATGAAAACGATATATAAAACAGCCCTGCTGCTTGCTTTTACAGCGACCATCGGTTCTGTTAAAGCTCAATTAAACCCGCTGTCGGCGCAGTACTTTACCAATCAATACCTGATCAATCCGGCTTTTGCTGGTGCCGGACAAGGGTTAAAAATAAACGGTGCTTACCGCAAGCTATGGAGCAATGTTCCCGGCTCACCTTTAACCCAAAACCTAACTGCCGATTACGGCTTTAACAAAGTAGGCTTGGGCTTAACAGTAAACAATGAAAGCGCAGGTCTGCAAAGACAAACCCGCGTGGTTGGTAGTTACGCCTACCACTTGCCATTAAACAGCGAGGGACAACAATTACATTTTGGGGTATCCCTGGGCTTTATGAGTCAGCGCCTGGAAAATGCCGATATTTATGGTAATCCAGCGGATCCAAGTGTAGGTCAATACAACGACCGTAAAACTTACCTGGATGGAGATTTCGGTGTTGCTTATACTTCCGGCAAGCTGAATTTACAAGCGGCAACACCGAACCTTAAAAGTGTATTTAAAAAGGATGACAATAATGTTGCCGACGTGGCTACATTTTACTCCGCGGCTAGTTACCAGATCAACCTGAGTGAAGGTGCAGAAGGTGTGGATTTAGAGCCCAAAGTGGCTTACCGTGGTGTGAAAGGGTTTGACAATATATTCGATGCTGGAGCACAACTGAGCATTGCCAATAAACAAGTGATGTTGCTGGGCATGTACCACAGTACAAAAAACGCAACTTTTGGTTTAGGTATGGATTATAAAAAGAGATACCTGGTGAGTGGTACTTACACCACTCAGACTTCTGCTTTGAGTAGCTATACCAATGGCAGTTTTGAATTGAACCTTAGAGTTAATTTATCGAAGTAATAAATTTCAAGTTACTGTTAACGGCCCCTGTGAATTGATTTCACAGGGGCCGTTCTGCGCAAAAAAATATTTACATTTGAGGAACAACCAAAAAGAATCGGATTAACATGAATCTCCCAGCTACTACACTCGAACGGACTGAACTAACTTTAATTTTATCCTTTCTTAAAGAAATAGGCATTGAAGTTATTGAAACAGAATTATCCGATGGTACTTTTTTACCGGGCTTAAGTCTGGGCCCCAACTGTGTTTATGTAGATCATTCGCGATTGCTTTATCCCGGAGATTTGTTGCATGAGGCAGGACATCTCGCGGTTACTGCTGCCGATCAACGCAGCAAAATAGGCACAAGTGAAATAGCTGCCGACTGGCCAAATGGAGGTGAAGAGATGGGCGCGATATTATGGTCATACGCTGCATCAAAACACATTGGCATTCCTGAGGAAGTCGTTTTTCACAAGAACGGATACAAGAATGAATCCGAATGGTTGATTGAGAATTTCAAGAACGAAGTTTATGTTGGGATGCCTTTTTTGGAATGGGCAGGCATTGCGCTTGGAAAAGCCAGAGCTGAACAAGAAAACAAACCGGGATTCCCGGCTGTACTAAAGTGGTTACGGGATTAATTCAAAACAGTAGATGGTAGCACCTATATATGTTCTTGGAACTGGCCTCTCGCATGATGGATCAGCAGTTTTATTGAAAGATGGCGAGGTATGTGTCGCGATTGAAAAAGAAAGGCTTACACGTCGAAAACATGATGGTGGAAATGACACCATAGCCATACAATATTGCCTGGATGCAGCAGGGATTACCCTTGAGGATGTCACCCTTGTAGTGCAATGTGCTAATTTTGAAATTCCGCTTGCAGAACGCCATCAGGGAAAACGACTATTTTCGAAGAACGAGGAAAAACTATTCAGCATTTCCCACCACCTGGCACATGCTTATAGCGCAGCAGGGACCTGCCCCTTTAACGACTGTGTAATCATGGTTATAGATGGAGCTGGCAGTCCATATCAACAATGTATGGATCTTAATCAGGGCGAAATTGTTCCTGCTGATTTACCTGAACTCAGCAAACAGCTATTTTGGTGTGAAAAAGACAGCTTTTACTTTTTTAATGGCCAGGAGCTAAAACCGATTTTTAAGGACTTTAGTGAATTTGACACACCTCGAAACAATTTCTTTGATCACCAGACCACCAGGCATTCTATAGGCGGGTTCTATTCCAGCATCAGTCGTTATATATTTAGGGACATGGATGATGTAGGAAAACTTATGGGTTTGGCACCCTACGGAAGAACCGGACAATGGTCTGCGAATGCTTTTGAATTTAGGGAGGGCCGTGTATTTGTAGGGAATAACTGGCAAGAGCTATTTGACCAGCCTTGTAAAGATGAGGCCGATTTTAAAGCCAACTTTCAATACTATGCCGATGTAGCCCGCTGGGCGCAGGAACAGGTCGAAAAGGCAGTATCCTTTTGTTTTGAAGAACGTTTATCGAGGTTCCCTCATGACAACGTATGCTTTTCAGGTGGTGTTGCCTTAAATGCGGTAGCAAATGCCGCTTTGCTCAACACAGAAAAAATAAAGAACCTATACCTGGAACCGGCTGCCGGCGACAATGGACTGGCTTTAGGCTGTGCTTATTATGGCTGGATGAAGCTGCTCAATAAAGCTAAGGTACCCCATAATGGGAATACTTGTTTTGGTAAATCCTATTCCTCAGCGGAAATTCAGCAAGCTGCAGCAGATAGCGGCTGGTCATTTAAAACCTACTCGCTGGAAAATGAAAACGACTTAATCAAAGAGGCGGCCGATTTACTTGCGAAGGGCAAAACAGTTGCCTGGTTTCAGGATGGAGCAGAGTTTGGGCCAAGGGCTTTAGGGCATCGAAGTATTCTGGCTCATCCCGGTATCGCTGGCTTGAAAGATCATATCAATAACCACATCAAATTCAGGGAGGATTTCAGACCATTTGCACCTTCCGTTTTACCTGAATACGCAAATGAGTATTTTGAAAGTGGACGTCCAAGTCCATATATGATTCTTGTTGACCGAACTAAAGCACAATATATCGACCAACTGGTTAATGTTACCCATGTTGATGGAACGGCAAGAGTCCAAACCATCGCCCCCTTATGGAACAAACGCTTCGCCTGCCTTTTAGAGGAGTTCAGATTGATTTCGGGATTACCCATATTGCTAAATACGAGCTTCAATAAAAAGGGAATGCCGATTGTAGAAACACCTAACGAAGCAATAGCACTTTTTACTGAAACGGCACTGGATGTTCTCATTATGGAAAACGTCATGATGCAAAAAGACCAAATGCTCAAAACAGCAAGAAAAACAAGTACATTGATGAATACCGGAACAATTAAACACCTAAAATTACCTTTTGAATTTGACCGTACATTATTGCAGGCCGATATGCAGCGCATTGAGGAAAACAGTTGGGTTGCGCATTACAATCAGGCAGATTATAGCGGATCATGGACGACACTGGCCTTGTATTCAAAAGATGGATCATCATCCTCTATATATGCTTCCATGGACAACACCGTCAATTTAAAAGCGACTGCGATCATGGATGCTTGTGCATACATCCGGGAGGTTTTGGATACTTTCCAGTTTGAGAAAATCGCGGTGCGGTTAATGCGGTTGAATGTCGGCGCAGTGATAAAACCCCATCGGGATAATGCTTTAGGATATGAAGATGGAGAATTCAGATTGCATATTCCAATTACTACAAACCCAGATGTCAACTTCATTTTAGGAGACGAAAGGATCATCATGGATGAAGGAACCTGCTGGTACATCAACGCCAATGAAGAGCATTCTGTAACAAACCAAGGCACAACAGACCGGATTCATCTCGTGATAGACGGGAAAAGAAATGAATGGACCGATCAAATATTTTACGCTTTAGCACCAGAAAGTTCATTTCAGCGGGTAGAAAGGAAAATGTCCTCAAACGAGCATCTGCTGATGATGGAAGAATTAAAGCGAATGGGCAGCCCAGCTGCATTAGCTATACTTGAAAACCTTAAAAACACGATTTAACATACATGAAGAAGCTTAACATTGCACTATTTGCTACCCACACTTTTGCGCTGCCTACGCTAAAATTACTGATGGATTCGGGCCATGATTTAACTGTAATTTCTACCGATGTCTTTTCTTATGAAAATATGCACATGGAAGAAATGGTCAAAACCAATGGTATCAGTTTCCTGCGGTTTTCAAAAGCAGAAATGAAAGATAAACTTGCGAATGTGCTTAAGGAGTCAAATCCCGACCTCTGTATAGTCTTTACCCTTAACTATAAAATTCACAAGGACTTACTTGGCATTCCGAAGTTTGGTTTTTACAATGTTCATTTTAGCTTATTACCTCAATACAGAGGGGCCATGCCTGCATTCTGGCAGTTAAAAAACGGTCAGAAAAATGGCGGTTGGAGCATTATTGAGCTTGACGAAGGTTTGGATACCGGGGCAATAGTGTTTCAGGAAAATGTAAATGTAATACCTGGTGAAATTTGTGGCAGTTATACCGCACGCTTGAGTTATGCGGTTTTGCCGGGAATAGTTAAGCTAATAGAATTGTGCAGCAGGGCGGAAAAACCACATGCTATACCACAGGTGGAGGCTTTGCACAGCTATTACCCCATAGCGCAATTCGATGATCTCAAAATCAATTGGGAAACTGACACCGCCAGTACGATTTTCCATCTGGTAAATGCCTGCAATCCTGATCGCGGGGGTGCTGTAACCACCTTAGATGGAAAAGAACTGCGGGTTTTGGAGGTTTCAATAGCAGATTTCCAGCTGAATGAACCAAAAGTACCTGGAGAAGTCATCTATACTGACCCCTCCTATGGCGTATTTGTTTATTGCTCTGGCCATACTTTTTTAAGGATGAATACCCTGAAAATGGTCGAGGGCTATATTTCTGGATTCAAACTTATTGAACTGGGCGTGAGACCAGGTATCAGATTTGAAACTTTGGTTAACAGGTAAGATTAAGCGAATTTCACACTCGAAACTTCCCTAAAGGAACAGGCATAGTTCATGTCGGCTCTTTGACCAGGAATCAATTGAGCGGTATCCAGAGCCTGCTTTTGTTTCTCTGGATTAAAATAGAACTCCGTTTTCCCTAACAACAGACCATTTCTTACACATTGACTCAACACGACATCGTTAGCTATTTTATTCTTAAAAATACGCTGTTGCGACGATGAGTTTAAACTATTGCCACTAATGATCAAATCAATATATTTTGAGCTTTCAGCAAGATGCTTGTTGTCGGGTGTTTTACTTTTCTTGTCGTAACCAAGGTTTGATAAACAAACGACCAGATCACATTTTTCATTTAGCTTTAAATGCGCTGCAACTTCATTCGCGGCATTAAAAGGATCTTTATATTGAATATTCTTTACCGGCTTTCCAATACCTGTAATTCCGATTTTAAATTTACCGGAATGGATAATAACAAACGGTTTTACCGCTTTCTTCAATTCAGCGTTTTGAAAGCTATAGTTACAGTTAACCAGATTGAACTGCATATAAGGAATTAGTTTGGCCAGCTCTTCTTCACCAGCTAGAAGTTCATGTTTTCCAGGGGCGGCAATATGGTAGCCAACTTTATTCATTACCGAGATCATATCCAATCTTTCTTTAAAAGAAGCATCTTTAGCTATGAAATCACCTCCATCCAGTAACAAACCAGTACTTGCCTGTTCATCCAGTTTATGACTTACATTTTTTAATCCTCCAAAAGATTTAAAACTAGCCCCGATCTTCCCATGAAGATCATTGGTATGAAAGATAGAGACTTTAACGTCCCTGCTGTCAAAGGCATTAATCTTTTGGGTAATGCTTGCAGCAGACTCAAGCGGATTATTCAGAACTGAAGTCCCTACTAATAAAGACGAGATTTTTAAAAACGAGCGACGTTTAGAATTCATACTCCTTTTGAAATTAAATTAACTAAGGTAAAGGTAAAAATGTTTTCAAATAGTAAGTTTTTTTTTTGAACTTTTTTTTGCTGGTTAATAAAAATTACCCGTACTTAGTATTACATTTAAATTAAAACTCAATATTATGACGGAACCATTTATTGGCCAAATACAAACTTTTGGATTCGGTTTCCCCCCTCGCGGCTGGGCATTTTGTGATGGACAAATCATGTCAATTGCCCAAAACACAGCCTTATTTTCTCTAATTGGAACTACTTTTGGCGGGAATGGACAAACTACGTTCAGTCTTCCGGATTTAAGAGGAAGATCAGCTATACATCCTGGATCCGGACCAGGCCTATCTAACATTTCGTGGGGACAAGTTGGTGGAGCTGAAAGCGTTACTTTAATAACTACAAACCTACCTGCTCAATCCCACACACATACTGTGGCAATGAAAGCCAGCACAGTGGATGGGGATGTTGTTGCACAGACAGGCGCATATCTCGCAAAAGGTATCAGCTCTGGCTCTGGTCCGAATAAATCTACATTAAAAGCATTTACAACCAACGGCACTACTACTGTAGACCTGGCAGCTCCAACCGTCAATACCTTTACTACGTCGAATCAAAACTCTGCCCCTTTTGGCATAAGATCACCATACCTGGCCATATACCACTCTATAGCATTAGAAGGAATATTCCCTTCAAGAAACTAATTCATTCAATGGCAAAAACCTTAAAGGTTGGTTTTCTTTGTCCTTATTCAGGAATCTATCCCAATTATGCGCAACATATGATGGGCGGATTTCTATTGGGAATGGGGCTGGATCCAGCTATTCAAGAACAAATCCACTTTATCCCCGCATATACCAACATGGGAGGCGTAACGAGCACACTGGAAGCAGCAAAAAAGATGCTGTTTTTTGATCGGGTGGATATATTAAGCGGCTTGATCAGCTTTCATTCCTTGCCTGAACTAAAAGTCCTAATGGAGGGGAAACAAACCATTCCCTTCTTTTTTAACCTTGGCGAAAACCTCCTTCAGCAGTCGACACTTAGTAAAGAGATTTTCATCAACTCACAGTTTAATTGGAAAAGTCAATTTGCACTAGGTAAATGGGCACAAAAAGAGTTTGGAGGCACAGGGATATGCGTAACACCTTTTTATGAATCAGGATACCACTTATTTTCCGCCTTCAAAAAAGGTACCGAAGCCGCGGGAGGGCTCCAAATAGGATTATCAGTACTACCACAAAGTCCTGACAGCTCCTCTTACATCGATTTCAAGCCTTTTTTTGAAAGCGTGAGCACAGAACAACCTTCATTTGTGCATGCCATATTTTGTGGAAAAGCTGGAAATGAATTCTTAAAAGCCTGGTTTGATCAGGACTTCAGCCAGCATATTCCTTTAGTAACCGTAGAAAATATGGCCTATGAAGACATGCTGGAGGATCTCAGCAACCTAAATATCAAACTATACGCTGCAAGTTCCTGGAGCAGAACGTCCGAGCTTCCGGAAAACACTGCATTCGTAAACCTTTTTGAAAGCAAGTTAGGCCAAAAAGCAAATATATTTGGCTTGATGGGTTATGAATCGGGCCTGGCGATGAAACAAATTCAACCCTATCTGGAAAAAGCTGATCTTTCATCAGCGAGACATTTTCTCGAAAATGGTAAAATATACGGACCAAGAGCTGAGCGCAGCTTTAATCCATGGCAACATCAGTCATCTACCATTGATGTACTTTCTATCAAAACCACCAACACCAATATCCACCAAACCATTATAGCTCAGGAAAAGAGTGCAGATCAAAACTCATCGCTTTTCCAAGACATTACTAGTGACATCTTAACCGGATGGCAAAACCCTTACATGTGCATTTAATTAAAAATTTATGAATAAATTTTTTACAAAAAACATAAAAATCCTAGCGCTTTTTATTGTATTCTCCTGCATCAGTCTAGTTGCGGCGGCACAATATACTTCGGCTGATCTCGTTTCGGGCGAATTATATACAGCCATTACAAAAGATGGAAATAACAATATTTACTACACCCGGGTAACAGCCGGCAGTTCCGGAAATTTATATGAAGTGGTTAAGCACAAGTTGAGCGACAATTCAAAGACTGTTATTCTGGACAACCTAAGCCACACCGCGACCGAATTCCCCTTCGGCATTGCCGTTACTTCGAACGGAAACGTATATGTTTCAACAGATTTTACTGTCGCTAATGGTAAAATCATTAAACTGACATGGAATGGTTCGACCTATACAGCTAGCGATTTTCAAACGGGCAGATACTTTACGGCACTGGCTATTGATGCCCAGGATAATCTATATGCGACGGAGTATGGAACAAATGCCTACAGCGTAGTTAAATACAGTGATCTGAACACACCATCATCTGCCGGTACGACCATTTATGCTGCCTTAAAATCTGAAGCTGGATATAGTTATCCAACAGGCTTAGCCATAGCTGCCAATGGTGATATATTTGTTACTGACGCTTTCAGCAATGACGGCGTAGGTACCGATGGAGGTAAAATCATTAAATTGACCGTTGGAACACCTTATGTTGCCTCTGACGTTTCGACCGGAAAATATGCTACCTCTGTAACATTAGATAATTTCGGCAACCTTTATGCCAATCAAAATACAGGGACCTCAGGAGCGGATTACAAGCTTGTAAAATATACGGCGGCTACAGGAACGCCTACTGACGTATACCCTAGTTTAAATACCAATGGTATATATTATCCATGGGGTGTAGTTTTTATCGACAATAAGATCTATGGCATTGATGGTGATAACGGCGTAGCCGGCGGAAAGATCATCGTGCATTCGCCAGTGGATGTAACTCCACCTCCGATCCCAACAAACCTTACCTCAATCCCAGGAAATAAATTAAACGTATTGAACTGGACAGGGGTTACAAACCCTGGAGATTTGGCTGGTTACAATATTTATGGAGGCACAACAACAAATCCTACTACCCTGATTGGAGGGGTAGCAGCTCCTGCGACCACCTTTACACATACCGGGCTCACACCTGGGCTAACCTACTATTATAAAGTTGCCTCATCTGATGACAAATTTAATGAGAGTGCAAAATCTAGTGAGACGAGTCAAACTCCGTTTTTGGTTGCCGGTCAACAAGCCACACTTCCAAATGCAATTTTTGGTGTACCTTACTCACAAACATTAACCGCTACTGGTGGTGCTTCACCTTACACTTTTAGCATAAGTGCAGGAACACTGCCTCCTGGATTAACGCTTTTAAATGGCGTATTATCGGGCACACCGACTACCGCGGGTACTTACAATTTTAGTATACGCACAACAGATTCATCTCCAGCCCCAGGGCCATATGCTGAGGCAATAGCTTATACATTTGTTGTTGAGCTCGCCCCCCCTGTGATTACTTTTGCGGCTACAGCTACCAAAACTTATGGTGATGCAGACTACACACTCACAGCCAGCAGCACCAATACTGCCGGAGCCTCAATTACCTATACAGCAACCGGTACAGGAGCTACTGTAACTTCGGGCGGAGCGGTAACCATTACCGGCGCAGGAACAGTAACCATCACTGCGAGTCAGGCTGCAGATACTAATTATGGAACAGGGACGGCTACACAAACACTAACCATTAATCCAAAAGCTTTAACCATTACGGCTAACAATAAAACTAAAACCTACGGCCAGGCCTTAACAGATGCAACTGGATCGACAGACTTTACTTCAACAGGTCTGGTTAGTCCACAAACCATTGGAAGTGTGAGCATAGCTTACGGCACAGGCGCATTAGCAACAGCAAATGCCAGCACCTATACGGCTGCTGTAACCGCCAGTGCTGCTACCGGCGGAACTTTTAACGCCAGCAACTATACCATAACCTATGCTGCCGGTAATATCATTGTAGACAAAGCTCCTTTGACCATCACGGCAAATAATGCAAATAAAGTATATGGAGAAACCTTAACAGGAGCCGCAGGTTCAACTGCCTTCACAAGTTCAGGACTACAAAACGGAGAAACAATCGGTAGCGTAACTGTAGCCTACGGCACAGGTGCAGCGGCAAACGAAGCTGTTGCGACTTATACCGGTACTGTATCCATCAACACCCCTGTTGGTGGCACATTCAATGTTGCCAACTACAATGTCACACCTGTTGTGGGCAATATTATAGTTGGAAAAGCACCACTAACTATTACGGCTTCAGACCGCAGCAAAACTTATGGTGATGCAGTTACCTTTGCAGGGACTGAATTTACAACGACCGGACTAGTTAACGGCAATACCGTAACCGGTGCTACACTGACCAGCACAGGTGCTATAGCGACAGCTACAGTTGCAGGTAGTCCATATACCATTATACCTACGACTGCCACTGGAACAGGCTTAACCAATTATGACATTACTTATGTACCAGGTTCCCTTACAGTAGGCAAACAAAACCTTGTTGTACTGAACACTGACAGATCCAAAACTTATGGCGCAGTGCTAAGTAATGCAGATTTTGCAGGAAGCATCACAGGTATTGTAAATAACGATAACATTACCCTAACCAGAAACAGTACAGGAGCTTTAGCTACCGCTATTGCAGGTACTTATCCTATAGTAGCTACATTGGCCGATCCGGGCAGCAAACTGGCCAACTATACCCTTTCAAATGTGGATGGGACTTTAACCGTAGATCAAAAAACACTAACCATTACAGCTAATGACCGTAGTAAAACTTATGGTGATGCAGTGACTTTTGCTGGAACTGAATTTACTGCTACAGGATTGATCAATGGTAACACAGTTACTGGAGTTACTTTAACCAGCACCGGTGCGATCGCCACGGCTCTGGCCTCTGCTACCCCATATGCAATTGTACCATCATCTGCTACCGGAACAGGATTAAGCAACTATACCATTACTTATGTAAATGGCGATCTTACTGTGGGACAGAAGGCGCTGACTGTAGTGAACACCGACCGATCAAAAGCTTATGGTGATGTATTGACAAATACAGATTTTACCGGTAGCCTGACAGGTATTGTAAATGGTGATAACATCACATTAACCAGAAACAGTACAGGTGCATTAGCTACTGCAACTACCGGCACTTATCCAATTGAGGCGACACTGGCAGACCCAGACAGCAAACTGGCTAACTATACTTTGTCAAATGTTAATGGTACTTTAACTGTTGGAAAAGCGGCATTAACCATTACCGCTTCAGACCGCAGCAAAACTTATGGAGATGCAGTTACCTTTGCAGGTACTGAATTTACAGCAACAGGATTGATCAATGGCAATACCGTTACCGCCGTTACGCTGAACAGTACTGGAGCTGTGGCAACAGCAACCGTTGCTGCTGGCCCTTATACCATTATACCTACGGCCGCCACTGGAACAGGCTTAACCAATTACAACATTACCTATAACAATGGTTCCCTTACAGTAAGTAAACAAAACCTTGTTGTACTGAACACTGACAGATCCAAAACTTATGGCGCGGTGCTAAGTAATGCAGATTTTGCAGGAAGCATCACAGGTATTGTAAACGCTGATAACATTACTGTAACCAGAAACAGTACAGGTGCTTTAGCTACCGCTGTTGCCGGAACAACCTATCCTATTGTAGCAACACTGGCCGATCCGGGCAGCAAACTGGCCAATTATACCCTTTCAAATGTAGATGGGACTTTAACTATAGATCAAAAAACACTAACCATTACAGCTAATGACCGTAGTAAAACTTATGGTGATGCGGTGACTTTTGCTGGAACTGAATTTACAGCTACAGGATTGATCAACGGAAATACAGTAACCGGAGTTAATATAACCAGTAATGGTGCTGCTGCAACCGCATCTGTCACTGGCGGACCATATGCAATTGTGCCCGCTACTGCTACCGGAACCGGTTTAGCCAACTACAACATTATCTATAATAATGGATCGCTGACGGTAAATCAGAAAGGCCTGACCATAACGGCTAACAGCGGAAGCAAAACTTATGGTGATGCCCTAACGTTTACTGGTACGGAAATAACTACAGCAGGATTAATCAATGGGAATACAGTAACAGGTGTTACTTTAACCAGTGCAGGTACTGCTGCCACAGCCACAGTAGCCGGTAGTCCATATACGATTATTCCTACAGCTGCGACAGGTAACGGACTGAGCAATTACAACATCTCTTATGTGAACAATAATCTAACCATAAACAAAAGAGCGCTGACCATTACCGCCGAAAACAAAGAGAAATTCGCCGGTACGGCCAACCCAACCTTAACGGCTAGTTACAACGGTTTTGCTAATGGAGAAACAAATGCAGTATTGACCACTCAACCGGTGCTAAGCACTACAGCCACAATTTCCAGCGCAATCGGCGATTATCCTATTACTGTAAATGGTGCTGCAGCTGCAAACTATAACATCAGCTACAGCCCAGGAATCCTTAAAATAAAACCAGGCGCACCAACCAGCATTACTTTAGCAGGCGTAACATTGTTTGAGAACCGTGCGGCGGGAACCAATGCAGGAACATTGAGCAGTACTTCTGATGATCCATCGGCCACCTTTACCTATACCTTGGTTGCAGGATCCGGTGATACCGACAATGCTTTGTTTGCCATCAACGGCAACAGCATCAACACTGCAGCGAGTCTTGATTTTGAAAACAAAGCCAGTTACAACATCCGTATAAAAAGTACGACGCAACATGGCCTGAGTCTGGAAAAAACTTTCAGCATCGCCTTAAGCGATGTTAATGAAATTCCAACATTGGCAGCCATCAGTAATCAAACCATCTGCTATAGCAGAACAACACAAACTGTAGCCCTAACCGGAATCAGCGCTGGTCCGGAAACAGCACAAACTACCGCTTTATCTGTAAGCAGCAGTAATGCAAACTTATTTGAAAGCTTAACCGTAACCGGTACAGGTGCCAATGGGACTTTAAGTTACAAAGCTGCAAACGGTGCTTCGGGCACAGCAACCATTATTGTAACTGTGAAGGACAATGGTGGCGTAGCAAATGGTGGTATAGATACCTACAGCAGAACTTTTGTGATCACTATCAATGCTTTACCTGTTGTAGCGATTAGCAGCGACAAAGGCGTACAGATCAGCAAAGGAGAAACCGTGGTACTAAATGCTACAGGCGGCACAAACTATACATGGGTAGCGAACAGCAGTATACAAGGCGGCTTAAATTCGGCGACCATTACCGTGCGTCCACGTGAAACTACAACTTATACGGTGACGGTAACCAATGCGAGCGGATGTTCGGAAACCCAGAGCTTTACCTTAACGGTACTGGATGATTTAGCCCTGGTTAAAGCCACCAACATCATGTCGCCAAATGGTGATGGAATTAATGATAAGTGGATTATTTATAATATTGACTTCTATCCAAATAATGAAGTGAAAATATTCGACAGAGCAGGACGTATGATGTATAGCAAAAAAGCTTATGACAACACATGGGATGCGACGCTTAATGGCGCGCCATTAGCTGAAGGAACCTATTATTATGTGATAGATTTCGGCACAGGAAGGCCTAATATTAAAGGGTTCATCACCGTTACCAGACCAGATTAATGATATTCAGCGATCTGCACAACTTGCAAATGATGAAGTTGTGCAGATTGCTTAAAACTAAATTAACAATGAACAAAATATTTAAATCAGCCTTGCTTATCACATTTGCAGCTTTAGGTACTTCTACTGTAAAAGCGCAGTTAAATCCGCTGTCAGCACAGTATTTCACCAACCAATACTTAATCAATCCGGCCCTTGCAGGTGCAAGTCAGGGCTTAAAGCTTAACGGTGCATACCGCAAGCTGTGGAGTAATGTTCCAGGTTCGCCCCTGACGCAAAACCTAACAGCAGATTATGGCTTTAACAAAGTGGGTTTGGGATTAACAGTAAACAATGAAAGCGCAGGTTTGCAACGACAAACACGTGTAGTTGGAAGTTACGCCTACCACTTGCCCTTAAATGACGCTGGGCAGCAATTACACTTTGGAGTGTCCCTGGGCTTTATGAGTCAGCGACTAGAAAATGCCGACATTTATGGTAACCCTGCCGATCCAACTGTAGGTCAATATAACGACCGTAAAACTTACCTTGATGGCGATTTTGGGGTAGCCTATACTTCGGATAAGCTGAATGTGCAGGCTGCTATTCCAAACCTGAAAAGTGTATTGAAAAAAGACGTGATCAAACTCGCTGATGTAGCTACATTTTACTCCGCGGTGAGTTATAAAATCAACCTGAGTGAGGGGGCAGAAGGTATGGATGTAGAACCTAAAGTTGCCTATCGCGGTGTTAAAGGGTTCGACAATATCTGGGATGCTGGAGCACAACTGAGCATTGCCAATAAACAAGTAATGTTGCTGGGCATGTACCACAGTACCAAAAATGCAACTTTTGGTTTAGGTATGGATTACAAAAAAAGATATCTGGTTAGTGGCACTTACACCACTCAGACTTCTGCTTTGAGTAACTATACCAATGGTAGTTTTGAATTGAACTTAAGGGTTAATTTGAGTAAGTAATCACACCACTCATTATTGTAAAGGCCCCTGTGAAAAGAATTCACAGGGGCCTTTACCGTTATACCTGATGACTATTTATAATTATAGTCTACTACTACACCATCAATCAGCATTTGCTTGTTTTTAACCTGTAGTTTTTTCCCTGCAGGTACACAAACCAGTACTACGGATTGCTGAGCGGGAATAACCAATTTAGCACCCTTAACTAGACTACGCGCAACAAAACGCTGCGCAACAGCATCGTAAACATCCGTCTTTCCTTTAGCACCCTTCGGTACTTTAAACAGGATGGCTTTGCCCGATTGATAAGGGTTGTAAAATAAATAAGTAGGATAGGCGTTTTGGCGATAAAAATCAGTGGCCAGCAAGTCTAGGCCAAGTATTCCTTTAACCTTAGTCTCCTTCACAATACCCCCAAAAATTCCGGCGTGCGCACTTCCATATACACTAAACTGCGATACCTCTGGATTTTTACCAGGTACCCATTTTGGCCCATCACCTTGCGCTACCGGTGCCTTTAGAGATTGATATAGCGTATCAAAAGTTGATGCTTTGGCAAAACCTTCGTAGGCAATCACCCCTTTTGTTACCCCAGCAAGATTGGGGATGGTTTGATGCGCTGTCGGCATATACTGCGGATAGAATAAACGGGAGGCATTGACTGCATTTAACATCCATTTACCTATCGCATTCGCATATTCGGTTTTATACCGAACCATCGGCACCAAGGGCCAGGCGGCATCAAAGGTATTCATTAAAAAGGCATACCCACCATGATCGACAGTACTACCTACAGTTCCTGAAATATCGAAACCATTCCAATTGCCCAGGAGAAAACCCCAACCTTCGCGACAAACAGCGGTCCCATCAAAGGTCCAGTCCAGCATTTTTCCGGTATTAAAAGTAGTCCCTTGCTCTGCGTTTATCCTTGCGGCCAAATACGCACCAAAAGGCATCAACAGCTCGTAAGTAGGGTTAATTTTCTGACTTTCCAATGCCTTCATTGCGCTGATTGCGCCTTTCAAATAACGTGGATCACCAAACTTTTTATAAGCCGAATACAATACATAAGCATGTCCGGCCGCGGCATCAGGCTGTGCACAGATCTGATTCGTCATTGGCTTCATCTGCCCATAATCGAAATAGGAATAATTGTAATTGCCGTTTAGTATAGAGTCTGCTTTGTAAAACTGCTCTGCTATACTTCTGGCCATCTGTTCAAATTCAGGCTCTGCTGGGTATTTGTCGTAAATGGCATAAAACAGCACATTCGGATATACATCATACCACCAATCTCTACCGTATCCACCACCCAATAAGGCCACTTCGGGGGCCGTATTGTTCATCATAATGTTCCAGCCGTTATCCTTATTGAAGTAATTTTTGAGCATCCCCACATAATTCAATCCCTGTTTGCTCTTATCCAGACCCACCAATGTAGCACCTAAAACGGAGCCCATATTGGCCAATGACTCATGGAACATCCCTTTGTTGTTTTGCGGTCCCTGCCTTACATCGCCAACGGCAGTATACATGCCTAGTGTGGGTTGGTTGAAATTCTTACCTGTGCTGTCCATCCAAACCATTGGCCAGTATTCGCCTTTGGCTTTAAAATCATAGATGGTCCGGTCAAAATCTAGTGCCATGGCTCTCCAGTCTATAATCTGTAAAGGCTTAGGCAAATCTGCCATCGCTGCGACGCGACCAATAGGAACTTGTTTAACCTGAGCATGGCAAAGCGCAACAATAAATAAGGAAAGGAATGTAAATCGTACGTTCAGTCTAAGCTTCATAAGTATTTGGTTCTTTTAAAGGTATCAGTTCTAGTTCTTCGTTCATAATCTTCCCTTGTTTAAGAATTCCCTTGGCCACCCAGTAGGAGCTCAATTGCAATACAGCAACGATAATGATGGCATAACGCAAGGCAACCTCATTGGAGAAAGCATAGGCAAGCAGTAAAAATGTCCCGGCACCGGTTAAACGACCGATGTATAAACCTGCTTCATGATTTAGGATGTAAGCGAACTCACTTCTATTCTCCTTTTTGGTCAAAATATCGATTACACTAAATTGGATAGGGAAATAGGCAAGATCTAACAGTGGTTTGGCCAGCAACAGGAACAGCATGAATAAAATCACTCCCGTCTCGTTAAACAAAATCCCGTTCAGTAGGGCTGCGATCGTGAACAATACCAAGCCTGTTCCAAATACATAAATTCTGTGTTCGGGTCTTGTATTACGGCCAATGATGTACATCAGTATCGCTGCAAATATTGCCCCAACGGATTGGGCTGTTCCTAATGCCCCCTCTTTACCCAACAGCAACATAATCAACATGGCCGGCGCAGTAACCAGGAAGCCTTGTACAAGGCCTTTTAATACCGCCAAAAACATCAGTCTGTACCAGTATGGATCAAACTTAAAGTAGATAAACTTCTTGTTTAAAGGATTGCTGAACTTGCCGGTAAAGCACATGATAGATGCCCCAATGGTCACGATCAATACAATCCCCGTCACGATTTTATAGGCCAGTTTCGCATCACCTGTTCCGGCAAAGCTTTCGATAAACCAACCAATCATCACCGGAATGACTACGGCGATAATAGTATAAAAAAAGGTTTCCAGTCCGTAATAGTAATTGCGGTTGCTGTCGTTGGTAGTGGCCAGCGCCAGAAAATCTCTATTGGCCCAGTAAAAGCCGAAAGACATACCCATCACTATACCTGCAATGGCAATTCCGGTAATATCGAGTGTGGTTAAGGACATCATGATGATCATAGAAATGCCACTTAGCACCATACCCAAAGAATACAATACCTTAATTGGAAAGCGATTTAACAACCAGCCATTAATCAAGAAAGTTAATGGGATTCCGGTGTAAATGGTTAATTGATAAACGACCACCTTTACCGGATCGTTGGAACTGCGCATCACATAGGCCGCTACAAAAATATCAATCACCGGTAACACAATGCTATAGATAAGATTGGTTAAGGTAAGTACTTTGAAATTATGCGACTGCGCCTTAAAATGCGCTATTTCGGTTTTTAATTTACTAATCATGATGATAGGTTAGGGAAGTCAGGATTTCATCAATTGAAAATTTAGCAGCACAGACAAACTCATCCGCAGCCCCATAATAAATGGTCAGTTCATCGCCATTAACCACATGACCATTGGTAAATACCACCTGGCCGAAAAAACCGGTTAGTTCGTAATCAGCCCTTGGGACCATAATGGGCTCTGCCGACCTGGCGAGTACAATAGATGGGTCGTTGAGATCGAGCAGAAAAGCACCCAGACAGTATCTATGCTCCTTGTTAGCCCCATGATATATCTCGAGCCAGCCCTTTTCTGTTTTGATGGGCGCAGCTCCTGCCCCCACCCTTGCACTGTCCCAACTGTCCTTTCTGGTAGTAATGATGCATTTGTGCTTACCCCAATGTATGCCATCGGGAGATTCGGCAATCCAAATGTAATTCCCTCCAATATCGACGCTGCTTGGACGGTGTAGCGCATAGAAGTTGCCATTGATCTTTTCTTCGAAAATGGCGCAATCTTTATTGTGTGGCGGGATGATCATTCCCTCTGACTCAAAGCTCTTCCAATCTTTTGTTGTGCGTAGACCTACGCCAACTCCCTGTTCTGAAACTGCGGTATAGGTTAGGTAATAAGTTCCATCTAAAAGGGCTACCCGACAATCTTCGACGCCAAAGGCTTCCTGTCCAGTTTGCCCTTGCAACAAAGGGTAGCCTTCGGGCTCATAAAAACTGATGCCATCATCGCTGCAAAGCAATCGCAAGTGTGAGAGGGTAGTTAAATAGTCTACACCTTTATAATTGATTACTCTTGGATCTTTGGCATTCAGCTCAGGATCCTTGGCCGATATTTCTATAATTTCAATTCCATCCCCTTTTAGCACTGGAAAAGAGATGATCCCATCCTGCTGTTCTGGCCTTTCGGCCACACGTACCAGTAACCAGGTTTTTCTCTGGAAGGTAAAAACACCTGGGTTTAACAGGCAGGTGATTTGCAATCCTGCTCTGCTGGGCTTCAAGTCCTTTGGTGATAGTAAAGGGTTTTGTATAAATCTTTGCGCTAAGTCTTTCATTGGGGTATAATTTTGTTTTTCATTGGTAATGAAGCTATCATAAGCATCCTCATTGCTGCATAAAAGTGGTATGCTTATGATGGTTTCATAGGTAGGTGTCCTTTTTTTAAAAATAGTTAAGGATTTTGGGTGATGGTGCCACCCGATTTATCAACTTCTCCCTGTGGGATGGGATAAAGGTAATTGCGGTCGTGGAAGTTCACCCCTACAGATTGCAAGAAGGCTTTTGCAATGCCCCATCTTTTCAAATCATTAAATCTTTGCGATTCAAAGCCCAACTCTACCCTGCGCTCTTTTACCAACCAGTCTTTGATCTGCGCTTTATCAGTTGAAGCCACATTTCTGTCAGGCAAAGTCCCCGCCGGAGGCAAACTGCCATTTGCAGCCACACTATTTCTCGCTCTTGCTCTGACCGTATTAATTACACCTATAGCTGCAGGGTAAGCTCCCGTTTCAAGTAAAGCCTCCCCTTTCCAAAGCAGAACATCAGCCCATCGGATATACACCTTGTTACTTGCTGCATCTTCATTCCCTTTGTTGCTATCGTTTAGTGCCCCAAATACTTTGTACACACTTTGAGTTTGCACATTCACTGTATAACCCAGTCTAGGGTCATTCGGTTCAAAAGCACTAATAAAATTGGCTGTTGGCGCAATAAAGCCCCAACCGGCAAGCGCGCAAAGACCATTGCCCATTGCCGGAGTTTTGGCAGACTGATGATCATAAGCAAAGATTACTTCAGTCTCGTTAAACTCTTTTGTTATGTCGAAACTATCGAAGTAATTGGTGTTTAAATTATAAAATCCAAGGGTTTCCAGCTCTGCAATACTGGTCAGTACATCCTGCCATCTTTTATTGTAAAGGGCAACTTTAGCCTGTAATGCAATTACAGCTCCTTTAGATACACGCCATTTTTCTACATTATCGGTATATTTAGTATTCGGAAGCAAAGGTTTAGCCAAAGCAAGGTCTGCACTGATTTGCGCCCATACCTGTTCTTTTGGGATACGTTTTGCCACCTCATAAGCTTCAGAAAATTCCTTAAGCGGCTTTAACAAAAGCGGAACATCCCCAAAGTTATTTACCAAATCAAAGTAATAAAAGGCCCTTAAAAAATAGACCTCCCCGAGCAACCTGTTTTTCAAAGTCTCATCTATGCCTATTTTTGCAATCACCGTGGGGTCCGTTAAATAATTGATGGAGCGGTTACAGCGCGCGATTCCCTCAAAATCATAGCTCCACTGTCCATTAAAACCACCATTGGATGCTGTAAAATTAAATTTAGAGAATTGATCCATCCAGGCCTGGTCCCCATCGGGGTTCCATTTTTTCTGCATGTCACTTGAGGCAATGTCCTGTAGGATAAAATCATTTCTCAGCACAGTACCATCATCCCAGCCCCACTGACCAATGATATTTAGTGTGCTTGACAACAAGCGGTACGATGAGGTCACCGACGACACAACGACATTCAATTTCGGATCCGTTTCGTCCTGATTGGAGGTAATCAAACCTATGGGCGCTTTATCTAATTCCTTTTTGCAACTTACAGCGGTAATCATTACCAGAGCCACAAGTATTTTATATATCAATTTCATAGCTATACTTTTTAAATGCCAGGATTAAAATTTAACATTTACACCAAATAAAAATGCCTTGGATTGTGGGTATGTGCCCATATCTATAATATCGGCTGATTCCGGATCCAAGCCTGTATAATCCGTCACCGTAAACAAATTCTGTGCAGAAACGTACAAGCGGACATTCTGAACACCCAACTTCGCCTTTGTTAACAAAGACTTAAACGAGTAACCTAGTTCCAGATTTTTCAATCGCAGATATGAAGCGTCTTCTACAAAAATACTCGAGGTTTGACTGCTGCCATTGTCACTAAAGGTAGAGCGCGGTATAGTGTTGCTCGTTCCTTCTCCATGCCAACTTTCCAAAACGCTAACCGAATGATTAAATGGACGGGTATCATAATCAATAATTTTTTTCAGGTCATTATATCTGTCTACTCCTTGTACTCCCTGAAACAATGCCGAAAGGTCAAATCCTTTATAACTGGCCGAAAGGTTTAGTCCATAAGAAAACTTAGGATTCGGATTCCCGATATAACCTCTATCCAAGTCATTAATTATACCATCTCCATTAAGATCTTTAAATCTGATATCGCCTGGAAGTTCAGTTGGATTTACCGTTCCCGACAAATGGCTGTTTATTTCAGCCTGGTTCTGATAAATGCCTTCCATCATAAAACCATAAAGCGAATTAATTGGATGTCCAGGTTCAGTTTTCGTCACCTGACCAATTATATTAGGTAAATTCGGATGTAATTTTACGACCTGATTTTTTAATGTACCAATGTTCCCATTAATGCCGTATTTAAATGCACGATCATTATTTCTGTAGCTTAAAGAAATCTCGAGACCAGAATTCTTTACTTCCGCCGCATTCACAATAGTAGGTTGTACGTCCCCAACCAGCTTTGGTAAAGAGAGTGGCAACAGTATTCCGTTTGTTTTTTTCTTAAAATAATCAACCGTTAGATAAATCTTGTTTTCGATTATTCCCATATCCAAGCCGATGTTAGTTTGGGTGGTACTTTCCCATTTCAGATCTGGATTTCCATAGCGAAGTAGTTTTGTTTCGTCACCGACTTTGGAATACAAGGTCAAATAAGTATAATTCCCGATATTCTGGTTGCCGAGTGTTCCAACACTTGCCCTTAATTTCATATCAGAAATCCAACGTATTTCCTTCATGAAAGCTTCTTCAGAAATTTTCCAACCTGCCGATACGGAAGGGAAATAACCCCAGTGATTATTGGGGCCAAACCTGGAGGAAGCATCAGCTCTGAAATTCCCGGTGATCATGTATTTAGAATCATATACATAGGTAGCTGAACCAAATAAAGAAAACAATGTCCATTCTGCACCATTTCCTCCATTCCAGAGATTGGTCAAGGTATTGCCGTAGTCAATAAACTGGAATTCAGGTGCAGTATAATCAAACCTGTTTCTGGTTGCTCCAATGGAAGAAGAATAATTTTTGATGTACTCTGTTCCCACCATACCATTGATCAGATGTTTCCCAATCGTTTTACCATAATTCAAGGTATTGTTCCAGGTAATCGTACTCTCCTGTCCACGATCCTCATTTAAGGAATTAGGTCGGTTCTTCCTGCCCAAGCCCTTATCTTCTGCCGCACCACCACCATCATCATCACCAAAATTTTGATTAAATGCCTTATTATGTGTAAAATTAAGATCCAAGCCCACATTTGTTCTAAATTTCAATTCCTTATTCTTAAGCAAAGCATACTCCGCATACACATTTCCGAAGGCTTTAAACAAAGATCTTTTGTCATTGGTAAAATAAGCAAGCGCTATTGGGTTACTACTGTATTCATACCTCGTTTGGTAAGTACCATCCGCTTTATAAAAGGGTAAATCTGTAAATGGATCCGCAACAGAATAAGTTGGATCATTAACATCTTTAAATACAGGGATTACTGGTGGACGAATGAATGCATGGCGTATCACACCAGGTTCATCACCCTTTGAAGACATTTTATCTTGCTTGGCATAGGAAAGCTGTAGATTTGCCCCCAAAGTAAGGCGATCAGATACATTACCGACCACATTCGATCTGAAGTTAAGGCGCTGATATTTATCATTATCATATACTACAATTCCATCTTGTTCATAATAGGCTCCTGAGATTAGGTATTTAACCTTCTCGCTTCCCCCACTCGCGCTCAGCTGCAGGTTTTGCGAGCGTCCATTCTCAAACAATTCATCCAGCCAATTGGTGTTAGCCAAATCAGTCCGACCTTTGTCAGGAGTATATGGATTTGGCTCTGTACGCCCCGAATTGTTCCAGGATTCCTCCATCTTATCCATATACTGAGTTCTATTCAGCATTTTAGGCAGATTGGTTACTTTTTGAATCCCATTATAATAGTTGACATCAATGGTCGATAATCCCGCACTACCCATTTTGGTCGTGATCACAATTACCCCAGCTGAAGCCCGGGAGCCATAAATTGCAGCAGCAGAGGCATCTTTCAGGACAGTCACAGATTGCATATCGGCAGGGTTCAGAAAGGAAATATCCTGAGTAGGGTTACCATCTACGATAAAAAGCGGACTATTGTCGCCAAATGTACCCTGACCCCGGATCAGGATGCTGATCGGGTCACCGGGAGCACCCGTACTTTGCGTAATCTGCACACCTGCAACTTGCCCCTGTAGCACCTGCGCCACATCAGCAACCCTCCGGTCTTCCAGATCGCGCATCTGTACCGAGGTTACCGCACCGGTCAGATTCGATTTTTTCTGTGTAGTATAGCCTAGTACCACCACTTCATTGAGCAATTCATTGTTCTCTTTCAGCGTAACATTTACACTTGAATTTCCATTTACTGAAATCGTCTGCGTTAAAAAACCCACATAATTAAAGTTGAGCTTTTGTGGCGCCCCTTCTTTTAAACTTAAGGAGTATCGCCCCAGTTGGTCGGTCATGGTTCCGTTTTGAGTGCCTTCCTGGAGCACACTTACTCCCGGCAAACCTGTTCCACTTGCATCTCTGACTGTTCCAGACACCTTGGTCTGGGCGTAGAGATTTTGGCTTGAAAATGCTATAAGGAGCAAAATGAGCCAGGCATAGTTAATTTTTACTTTCATTTGGTTAGAATTTGTAAAGTTTAATTCATTAAGATTTATTTTATCAATTCAATTGTTTACTATAATCGGGGTCCATATCTGGTGTTCGAAGTCCTGCAACTTCATTGGCCATCAGGATAAATACGTTCCAACACAAGCCCTGGGTAGATGGCCACCAGGAATCTGTTGTAGTCCATTTGGTAGGGATGAACTCCTTGCTATAGGGCCATTTTGGATTTAGGTTAATCTCTGCCCAAACCCGGTTTTCCATCAGTTTGGGTGCCTTTTTCCAGCCATGCTTAAGTCCTGCTACATAAGCACAATACTCGCCCCTTAACCAGCTACCGCCGTTATAGTAAAAACCATCGCTTTTACCATCGGCATAATTGCTTGCGCCAAACTCGGCAAAGGGCTGATAATCTGCACTTAAATAAGCATATCCTTGTTTGTTATTGGTCAACCTTACACATATAGGTGCTGTGGTTCCATATTCAGGATTTGGCGAATTGGCCACTTTGTTGAGCAAAGGCATTTGTTCGAGATGGTTGATTACCATCTCATCTGTTAAAATTGGCCGGTTAAACAACCATAGCGAATAGAACTCCGGCTCCAGATCGGTTAGCGTGATGATATCGGGATAATTCCGATCAAACAAAAGGTGCTTTCTTTTCGGGTCATAAAATTTTCGGTATTCCTGTTCCGCTTTTTGGATGTAAGATTCTTCCAGGGGGTAGCCGAGTTCTTTGATGGTACGTAAGGCAATGACCAGCATACCCTGATTTACCGCTAGACGATCGGTTTTAGGCTTATAATCCACGATGTCAACCTGGCTCATAGAAAAATGTGAGCGACATATCCCATCCTTCCCTCCATCAAATTCATTCCGCACATAGTCTACAGCTTTTTTAATTTGATCTTCCGGCAGGCTAACGTTAAACCTTCTCTTATTCAGCATCGCCCAAATCAACCATTCTATGGTGGCCTCATTATCTTTAGCCTCTACAGATCCCATATAGGGTGTAATGATAGTGCCGATTCCACCTTTTGGCGTTTGAGTTTTAGCCCATTGATCCCAGATGCTGAGGTTCAAAGTCTTGTTGTATGTTGCCACTATAGAAAAAAAGGAGTCCCGGTTGTACATATCCGGCGAATAATTCATATTAGGTACATTAAAGGGCTTAAAGTCGTTTACCCCATTAATCCAGGTGAGCATATTCATATTAGCATACAACATTTTCTCTATTTGCGAACCTTTAAAGTCCATGCCTTCTGCCAGCCTGGTTTGCGAAGAGATCATAAACTGATGGTGATCTTTCCAGGGCTCCACAAACAGGTAGCTCGTTTTTTCTGCAGCCTCTCCTATTGGCAAGACATTGTAAGGCTCGGAAGCTGGTTGATGGGCTACGATTTGTAAATCTTTAATTTGCAGCTGGCTGGCTTGGTTTGCCAATTTACCGATGAAAAGTGAGACGCTATCACTTGCAATATAAGGCACCAAAATACTCCCTTTAAACAAGGTCCAGTCGCCCCCTTTAATTTTAAAATTGTCAATATACTTTAAGCCATGTTCCAGCTCTATGGTTTTCTTCCCGTTCTTTACTCTAAATAGTTTTAAGGCCAGGGAGGTATCTCCTTTACACTTAAAAGAAATGGTATAAACCTGCTGATCTTTCAGCGGCACGATCGTTTCTATTCGGCTTTGTACTGCAGGTTTACTGAAAACAACCCTTTCCTTTCCCGCGTCAAGGTTATACATTTCGCCGAATGTCATTTGCACATAGTGTTGATTGGCGGCCTGCTCGGCAGCGCTGGCTACAGCCAATAATTGCGGATCTGGCAGGTTACGCATACCGACAAAACCGCCCCCACGACCACTAAACCTGCGACGGGTAGTCCGCGTGTATTGATTTTTATAGCCAGCATCCACTAAAAAGCCAACCAGCATATTGTTACGGTCCACATAACCAACAGATGGAAACATTTCGTGGGCAAACCCGCCCGGAAAATTATCGTATTCGAAGCTCACATACTTAGCTGGTTTTTCGGCAGGTACAAACTTCTCTTTCAAAGTATAGTACATCTGGGGCATCCCCGGCTGAAACAACCGGATTGTTTTCTTAACCACATGCTGATTGATAATCTTGTAAGTCACGGCTACATGAAGGTTCAGGTCAAACTCAGGGATATAGCTTTCTTTTGTTAAGGTAATGGTGCTGTCGTTGCCAGTCCATTTTTTACCTTTCCAGCCAGATAGTAAAACTTCTTCACTTAAGTCTGTATTTGAAATCAAGAGTGAGAACTCGTCTTCATTGTTTAAGAGTTGCCTGCCCGCATCGAAAAGACCAACCTTAAATCCAGTTACACTATCCCCTAATGCTTTTAGGTGCAAACTTTGGGATACAGCATCAAAGCTCCATGACAAAAAAACAATGAATAGGAGCGCAACAGTTACTGGTAAAAGTAGATTTGGTAATTTGTGTTTCATCAGGCGGACTATTTGGTTATAACAAATTTAGACCAGGCCCGTCCAGAAGTAGTGCACTATAGTTACATTTTAGTTCACTATAGTTACAAAGAGCCGGTATTTTCCTCGTATTGCTGCTGCCGGTACTCATTTGGCGCGCAATTGTAAATCTTTTTAAACTCCCTAAAGAAATAAGATTTGTTGTTGAAACCGGTACGGTAAAAGATCTCGGAGACGGTATATTGGGAGGCAATCAGCATATCTGCAGCATGCTTTAAGCGAATCCTTTTGATAAACTCTGCGGGTGTCATTCCGGCGAGCGACTTTAACCTACGATACAATTGCATCTTACTGATCGACAATGCCCCTTCTATTGTTGAAGCATTTAACTCCGGTTCATTCAAATTATTTTCAATCACCTTAAGTAGGCTTTCTAAAAATTTCTTATCTGTATCCGCAATATCGGCATCCATAAACTGATTGCTGATGTGCTGATCTTTAATCAGACTTTGCATTCGGGCACGGTAGTCCAGGAGTTTACGAATCCGGACATGCAGGTAATTGATCTGAAAAGGTTTAGGGATATAGGCATCGGCCCCCAATTCATAGCCTTCTGCCTTATTGTCCTCAGAGCCTCTTGCTGATAAAATCACAAAAGGAATCTGTGCCCATGCCGGCGTTTGTTTCACTACCCGACACAGCTCTAGTCCGTTCATATCGGGCATCATTACATCACTAATGATCAAGTCGGGCAATGTTTTTTGCAAAAAAGCTTGCGCTTCCAGCCCCGTACCCGATTCGTAGATCACATATTGATCCTTTAATACATTTTTGATCAGGTACCGCAGCTCAGGTTCATCCTCTACCAATAAGATACTAGGCTTATCAGACTGCAGATCATCAATCAAACTATTTTTATTTTCAGCTTCTGGCTTACGCATCTCAGGCTGTTCATACACCTGCACCAAGGATGCATACAATGCTGAGGGGGCGGAGGTAATCACCTTTGCATCCTTATCCTCGACGGTTGCCAGCTCTACTTTTACCCTAAAATCTATCCAATCCCCTTGCAAGGTGGCCTTAATATCAGCACCCATCAGGCTAACCAGCTCTTTGGTAAAGGCCAGACCGATACCGGTACTAAACTTTTCCGTTTGCTGCTCATTACTGACATAAAACTTATTGAAAATCTGTTCCAGGTGCTCCGGCTTTAATGTACAACCCGAATTGGAAACACTGACCTCCAGGATACTTGTCGCAGGATTAAAGACCACATCAAATTTAATGGTTTCATCCCGCCCAGCATGTTTAAAGGCATTAGAAAGCAAGTTAAACTGAATCTTTTCGAACTTATCCTTATCTATAAAACCTGCAATTCCCTCCTGAATTGTTCGGATGTATTGTTGTTTGTTTTTTTCACTGGCGGGAACAAATAGTTCTGAAAGACTATCCAGCATCTTGCTGATGTCGACATAATCATCGTTCTTTTTCAGATAGCCCGCCTCGGCTTTCCTAAACTCCAGCAACTGTTGCACCAGATAAGTTAATCGCGCAGTGTGCTGGTGAACGATAGAAATGAAATAGTTATTCTCTTTATTTTTAAGCAAATCGGTCTTCTTATTCTGTAAAAAATGCTCTACAGAACCCATGATCATCGTTAATGGCGTCTGGATTTCATGTGCTATATTGGTAAAGAAGTTTAAGCGTTGCTGATGCTCTTCTTCATCCTTTTCCCGCAGCAAATGCTCCATTTGCAATTGATACTTCATCTGCAGCTTATTTTTGCGGTACACATGAAAAGCATAACCTGATGCTCCGATTATCAGCAGATAGGCAAGTATAGCCGGATAAGTTAACCAAAAGTATTGTTCGACATGTAGTTTAAACACGCTTATACCCTCGGTCCATACTCCTTCCCCATTGCTCCACCTTACCTGCAGCGTATAATTACCTGGTGGTACATTGTTGTATATAATTGTACCCACAGCACCGGAATAGTTCCAGCTCTTATCCAGACCTACCAGCTTATAAGCAAGTTCATTTTTGGCTTCATTGAGAAAGCTCATAGGCTTTAAACTTAGCTGGAAGAAATTGCTTTTACGGGCTAAAGTGTATTCAGGGATTTCGGAACGGCTAGCCTTAAGCACCTGCAATCTATTTTCATCGAGGTTTTTACCGCCCATCTGGATTGCTGAAATCAGCAAATTAGGTTGGAGGTTATTGCCTGCGATGCGTTCGGGAACGAAGTAGTTAAAGCCATAAATACCCCCAAAAAAGAGCAGCCCCTTTGCCGATTTCCAAACAGCGCCATCACTAAACTCATTGCTTTGCAGTCCATCACTTTCTCTAAAGTTGGCCACGGCGCCATTATTAGGGTTTAAGCGCGCTAATCCTCTGTTTGTACTGATCCAAATGCTTCCTGAATTGGCGCCCTCAATGGCATGGATGGTGTTATTTGGCAGTCCTTCGGTCATTGTAAACCGCTTAAATGTAGGCTTGTCCTTTAAGGACTCTTCATGGCTCAGCATGTTTAAACCATAACTGGTACCTATCCACAGTCTTTTCAGTGCATCCCGATATAAAGACAACACATCATTATTAGACAGCCCATTTGCTGATGAAAAGGCCTTGAAGGTTTTAAACCGGCCAGTTTGCTTATTCAACAAGCTTAATCCACCATAGCGGCAGGCAATCCAAAGATTTCCATCATCGCCATTGCTCAAAGCATAAATAATATCGTTGGCAGGGCCATTCTCCGTCCCAGAAAGGTATTGCCGGAAGTAGTTAACACTCAAAACACCCTGACTATTTTTAGCCAGTTTTAAATGTATAAGCCCGCTACCGCTCGTCCCGAGCCACAATGAACTATCCTTGTCCTGCAAAATCGCATACACAGAGCCAAAATCGGGTAATTTGGCTGTCCCTAAAACATCAGACCAGCGAATGCTACGCCTGGCCGTTAAATCGTAAATATCGATTCCCCGTCCATCTGTACCGATGTAAACATAGGGATCGATCCCTTTTTTTAGTGCATAAACAGAATTATTCTCTAGTCCGTTGCTTGTATTTAGACTTTCTTTTAAAGGTTGCAGGGAAAAGCGGGCTAAGAAATCCTTTAAGATTACAATTCCCTTTCCTTTAGTACCGACCCATAAATTCCCATCTACCTCAGCAAAGGCCCGGACAGGTTTATTTAAATCACTAAGGTTGTTTTTATTGACCAGTCCGAAGTAGTTGATCTTCGGATAAATCTTAATCAAGCCATTTCCATCAGTCCCAATCCACAACACGCCATCTTTTGCACACTCAATCGTGGTTACCCTGGTATTTGCCAATTGCCGCACCTCGTCCTGCATCAAAAGAGCGGGCTTAAACTCATTGTCGAATACCCCAATTCCTTGTCCTTCCCAACCGATGATGTAATTGGAACGGTAATACTGAATCGATTTGACATTACCCGCAATACTGCTTACTTTTTGGGGAACAAACTGACGCTCGTCCAGCGTCCATAAGCTACCTCCATTGTCGGTAAAGAAAACCCTGTTATTTGCCAGAAAGAAATTACTGATTGGCCTTTGGTGTCTTATAAGATTGACCAGACTTAAGCCTGAAGAATTCGTTTTACAGGCCATCAATGTTCCATCATTTTGAAGGAACCACATCAATCCGCTATGGCTACTTTCCATTTTAACTAGCTGCTTATTCCCTGCCGGAGAAGGAATCCGCTTAAATTGATTCGACGCTGTATCAAACCTGCTTAAACCATAGGTTTTACTGTAGCAAAAAACGATTCCATCTTTAGCCACTGCCAGTTCATATTCCTTTTCGGCAATGCTCCTCTTTGTCGCCTGATTATAAAAATACTGATAAAAATTCCCGGTAATCTTTTCGAATCGGGTAATCCCGCCGATGGTGCTGATCCATATATTGGCCTTTTTATCTTCCTTAATATCCTGGATCACATTGTTCCCAATGCTACCATTTGGATTTTCGCTGTTGTAATTGAAAACCCTAAAATCTGTACCATCGTACATATTCAATCCATCCCAGGTACCTACCCAGAGCAACTGGTCTTTATCCTGAAAGACTACATTTACGGCACTATTTGACAGCCCGTTCCGATTATCAAACTGCTGAAAATAAAACTGAACAGGAACCTGACGCTCAAAGGCCTTGACGAATTGGACCGTAAAAAGTAAAAGAATCGTGAAATAAAACTGGCAAAAGTATTTCATCAATCGTATATGGGAAGGGGGTTATCTCTTCCAATATACGATTAAATTACAAAGATTAGTATAAACTATTGCTTAGCTCCTTCGAGCAAGATATCAATCTGTACAGCGAGTTTATGCTCCAGCTCTGCACCTTCAAAACCAATGGTACGGAACTGCATTTTTCCTTGCTGATCTAAGACTGCAATTGTTGGAATCAGCGCAAAGCCAACCTTCTCTCCTATATTTGGATCGTTGTTAAAATACAAAGGAAACGTGTACTGCGGGTTTTTAGCCTCCCAGCCGATCGCATCTTTTATCGTATTGCGGGCACCACTGTTCACCACCATAAACTTTACGCGAGGATGGTTCTTGTATTTATCATAAACTTTTTGCAGATAAGGCATTTCCTTCATGCAGGGTACACACCAGGTCGCCCAAAAATCGAGGATAACGATTTTGCCTTGCATCATTTCTTTGGTAACCGGCTTACCTTTAAGATCGGTTAGACCAGTTAGTTCCGGACCGGGCTTATTCATCATCTGTTTGGTCAGGGATGTCTTGAGTTGCGCTAGTTTTAATTCTTCCAGCTTTTTGAGTTTTCCATTGAATTCGCTTTCAGAAGAATTGAACTTTAGAAAATTAGTTTTAGCCACCTTGATTGCTATCGTATCCGAAGGATCTTTTAACAATACATTCCAAATGGCATCATAGGCTTTTTTAGGCTCCTCTGCCTGTTCGTAAACCTGTGCGACATTCATCAGGCTCTCTTTATTTGCACCAGCGCTTTCGGCTTTAGCGGCAGCATCTAAGGCCTCTTGTTTTTTACCTTGATACGATTTATTAAGGGCAATAATCGAATACAAATCAGATTTTGCTGCTGCGACTGCTGCTGCTCTTGCACTATCGGCAACAAAAGGAAAAATATGTCCATATTCTGGGAAATACCGGATAACACCTACAGGCCATTGATCTGCAATTTTCAGAGATTCCTCAGCATAGGCAATCGCAGTATCTGGGGCAATTTTCTGTGTTGTTAAAGTTTCCGCAATGGTTTTAAGTCTTTCCGGTGTATATGGGTCTTTCTTACCTAAACTTCTGCGGGCATGATCAATAGCCTTAGGGGCATTTTTTACGGCAGCATAATGTTCAAATAAAGTCCGGTGTATATCTGTAGCGTTTTCGCCGACTTCAGTCCCGGTTTTTAGCAAAGCCTCCAATTGGGCCACTTTCTTATCCGTATCTTTTTCTTTAGCAAGCGCTGTTATCTGATAATCTTTGGCAAGATCTGAATTGGGGAATCGTCTGGAAACCACCTTACGGATAGAGTCCAGTCTGGAATTTTCACCAATAATTAAATAACCCATTGTGACTTTATTGAGGTTCCCTCCAAAGGTTGGGTTTTCTTCAAATTTTGCGGCAATGATCTTTCTAGCCTCAATTCTATGTTTTAGACTTTCTTCCGGCGTTTTCGCCTGGTTCATCAGTACACTTTGCACACGTACTTTAGCCTCATAATTATCGGGATAATTTGCCAATTCCTTCTTAAGCAAAGCGAGTTGCATGGCCGGAACTTTTGGAGACTTGGGCATTTGAGCACCCAGGCTATACGATTCATGTAAAAAGCCGTCTCTTACTCGTTTATTGCCTTTATATACCGCTATGGAATAGTGTTGATCCGCAGCAGGTTTATCAATGAGTTCCCCACTCTGGAAATAAAATGATGCAAAGGTAGCGTAGCGCTGCAAAACAAAAGAGGCTACCCAATCCTTACCCTGTTTGGTCATTGGCAATTTCCAAGGCAATTCATAAAAGGTAGAATAGGTAAAGTTGATGACAACAGATGAAGCATCTTTACCAATAACTGCGCCGGCTGCCTCAGGATGATAGATAATCGTTACTTTTTGTCCCCGCTGGGGATGTTCGGGTATAATCTGTACTACCTGAGCTTGTACTTGCGATAAGGCAAGTACAAGCAGGCAGCTGATTAGCATTTGTTTTAACATAGGGATGCGAATTAGTTGTAACCAGGATTTGGGATCAAATTTCCATTAGTTTTCAATGCATTTGTTGGAATAGGCATCAGGATCGCTGTAGATTTCCATAGAGGCTTAGTTGCAGGAAGGATATCATCGGCACGCGTTTTTGTGGCATCTCCACTTATGCTTTTCCATCTTTTCAGATCAAACCACCGGTGCCCCCATTCCGCAAATAACTCCACTCTGCGCTCCTGTTCTACCTGGAGCATTCCGGCCGCAATTGTTGTCGGCAGAGGCAATAAACCCAATCCTGCGCGGCTACGGATCACATCAAGATCATCTTTGCCTGGTTTAAATTTACTCAATTGCATTCTGGCTTCTGCACGGATCAGGTAAGCTTCTGCAAATCGCAAAACCATAGAATACTCTGTTAGGGATCCGCCAGTGCGCACCTTATATTTATAAGGATAAGTATGTGTTAGTGGCGGCGTTGCGGTAGTGGTATAATTGCCTGTCCAATTGGTTTTGCGCAGATCATTTGGTTCAAATGCATCTACCAATCCATAAGTACCCTTAGTTAACCTGTAGTAGGCAACAGGTGCTGCTAAATTAGCCGGCACCATTGTAAAGCCTTCCCAGGTATTTCTGCCACCGCCAACATTTACCGGTTGTAACTGCCAAACGGCCTCTCTGCTATTTGCGAGAAATGATTTATTCATGTCGGCTCCCAACAACAAGCTATAGTTTGAATTTCCGATTACTTCTCCGGCCTCTATTTCTGCCTGACCATTATTTCCTGTATATAAGTAAGCCCGGGCAAGTAGTAATGTAGCAGCCCCTTTAGTTGGGCGGGTTCGCACGCCATCCGGATAGTCTGGACTCATTAAATTCTTGGCATCTACAAGATCCGCAATAATGGCATTATAAACCTGTGCGGATGCCGTTCTTGGTAGATTTGTGTTTTTCAACACATCGGTATCCAGGATCAGTGGTACATCACCAAAAATATTAACCAGGTAAAAATAACAGAATGCACGTGTAAATTTTGCTTCGCCCAATAGCTGACTTTTAACCGCAGAAGTCAAGGTATTTGATGCAGTTACCCCTTCAATAATTGCATTGCAACGATAAATGTAATCGTATGGCTGAGACCATTGCTGGTCTATATATCTATTTCCGGCTAATACTGTATTATTTTTAAATTCATCGAATTCTGCCAATGTTGCTGCATAAGTAAATTCATCGGCATTCATAGAGCCTAAAAACATGGTAACGATATTGGCAAAGAAGTAATTGTAGGCATTCATATCCGAATAAACGCCCACCATAGCCGCTGTAGCTGTTCTGTCATTTACAAAAACACTGGCCGAAGCGAGCTCTGTTCGGGATGGGTCTACATCCACATATTTTTTGCAGGATATTGTTGCTGTTATTAAAACAACAATTAATATATATTTAATAGCTTTCATCATTTAAAGGTTTAGAGATTAAAATGAAACTTGTAAACCAGCGGTATAGGTGCTCAAAATTGGCAGAACCAGACCTTTAGTTTCCGGGTCAAAGCCATCGTAGTTAGTGATGGTAAAGAGATTTTGGCCCTGCAGGTAAACGGTAAAGTTACTTACCTTCAAATTTTTGAACAATGACCCTAAATTATAACGCAGAGATATATTCTTTAATCGGATAAATGAAGCATCGCCCCAGTTTGCACTTGAAAGCCGCCACTGACTGTAACCAGAATAGGCCGCCCCTGTAGTGGTAGTAGCAATAGGAATATTCGTTTGCTGTCCCGGGCTGCTCCAGCTGTTCAACCCGCTGATATCTTTATTAATTCGGACACCATAGGGCTGCGATTGGTATCCATAATTAAGCAATGGCCCATCTTGCTTTACGAATTGGAATAGGAAATCAAGGCTCCATTTTTTATAGCTAAAACTGTTTTGAAATCCCCCATAAAATTTAGGACTAACCGTGCCCAATATGGCAAAATCTCCCGGGTCATCAATACGATCATCACCATCCTGGTCAACAAATACAGGCAAGCCGGTTTGTGCATCTATCCCCTTAGAAATAAAACCAGTGGTTACATTAATAGGCTGACCAATAAAATATTGGTCTGAAAAAGATGAATTTTCCAAACCAGGATATTTAAGAAGCTTATTTCTGGCAATCGTAAGGTTTAGAGAGCTGTTCCATTTAAAATGTGGTTGATTAATATTAATGGTATTCAATTCAAACTCAAACCCTTTATTTTCCAGCTCGGCCGGAAGATTCGCTATATAAGAAGTAAAACCAGACTGCGAGGACAATACATATTCAATCAACATGTTACTTGTCTTGTTCCGGTAATAATCAGCGGAGAGCAAAATTCTGTCCTTAAGAAAGCCCAGCTCCAAAGCCAGATCAAACTTATGGTTCACTTCCCATTGGTACAATGGATTAGCAAAACGCGATGGATATATGGCACCTGATTCGCCATATGGAAAACTGGCGGCACTCCAACTGTCGTTAAATGCGTAATCAGGAATCTGATCGTTACCTACGGTACCGTAGCTTGCCCGAATTTTACCAAAGCTTAAAAAACGAAGATTGTCCTTAATGAGGGTTTCATTACTAAACAGCCAGGCCGCTCCTATCGCGCCAAAATTACCAAACCTTTTACCTGGACCAAAGCGTGCAGATCCATCCCTACGAAAGGTCCCGTTAAGAATATACTTTTCATCCCAATTATAGGTAGCTCTTCCGAAAATAGAGGTATACTTATAGTCGCTATAATCATACGATTGCGACTCTAAAGAAACTGCAGCATTTGGATTGCTAAGTTGTTCATCGCTTGGAAAGCCGTCGCCAAATAATTTTTGTCCCTCTCTGACACTGGATTGCCAGGTTGCCCCTGCCATTAATTTCAAAGTCCCTTTATTAATGACAAGCGAATAATCCAATTGTGGCTCTAAGATCGTTGAATTAACCGCACTGTTCCCATAAAAAGCCATACTTCCGGAATAGGTATCAGGGTTAAATGACTTTTCTGGCAATGTTTGCGTTTGCTTCATCGAAATTCGGTTATAGCCCGCGCTAAGCTGTGCACTTAAGCCATCGAGGATATTATATTTTGCTAACACATTGCCCGACAAGTTTTGTGTGGTTGAGACATACTTGCGTTCGAAGTAGGCTATCGGGTTTTGCTCGTTTCCAATCCAGTAATATGATCCATCTGGATTATATATAGGCATATTGGGAGGTAGATTATAATATTGAGTTAAATCAGTAGGCAGTGAATTGTTTTCATCTGTTACATATTTAACAGAGGTACTCAGTGTAAATTTATTATCATGAGATTTATGGTTTAGATTGAAATTGAAAGCCCCTCTATTATAGTCGGTATTTGTCGGTAAAACCGTTGTTTCTCTGCGATAGGTTCCGCTGAGTAAAAAATTAGTTTGTTCTGATCCACCTGATAGAGAAAGTTGTCCCTCAGTTAGCTTAGCATTGTTTCCAATTAGCTTATCCTGCCAATCATTATTCAAATTCGGATCCCAAAGACGCAGATCAGGAGCATTGTCATCATCAATTGTTCGTTTGTCATTTTTAAAGGCTTGATTACGCAAGGCCAGATATTGTTGGGTATTCAGCATGTCGACTTTGTGATTCACATAAGAAATCCCAGTATAGACGTTTGCATCGAGTGTCATTTTTCCACTTTTTCCCTTTTTTGTGGTAATCAGCACCACACCATTGGCACCTCTTGAGCCATAAATAGCAGTTGCATCTGCATCTTTCAAAATATCAATCCTTTCTATGTCGCTTGGATTGATACTATTTAATGGACTGGTGTTTCCATTGGCACCTGTAAACTGATCTAATGTCGCTGAAACGAAAGGAATTCCATCAACAATATAAAGCGGACTAACACCTGCATTAATAGAGCTGATCCCCCGAATTTTCACGTCATAACCAGATCCAGGGTAACCGCTTGTTCCGGTAATGTCTAAACCCGCAACTCTTCCCTGAAGTGCCGCAAGCGGATCAGAGATCGGTTGATTTGCAATGTCCTTTGATGTTATGGAAGCTACAGAGCCTGTGTTATTTCTTTTGGTAGTTGTGCCATAGCCAATAACCACTACAGCATCCAACGTGCCCACATCTGGTTTAAGTTTAATGTTTGTCATGCTACCGCTCTTCACCTGCGCTTCGGCAGTGATATAGCCAATATAACTAAACACCAATATTGCATTTTCGTCGGCTACTTGTATGCTATACTTACCCTCATAATTGGTAGTTGTAGCTTTACTAGTCCCTTTTATCCTTACAGATACACCTGGCAGTGGGAGGTTATTTTCGTCGGTTACCAAACCATTGATAGAAATATCCTGAATCTGGCCTTCATGCTGCGGAGCGACCTCTTTAAAAATAATGATACTATTGTTAAGTTGCTTATAGCGCAACCCGGTGCCTCTAAGCAGCTCATCAAGCGTACTTTTTACAGATCGCGTTTCCGTATCTATATTTAAATTTCGAAACATAGATATCAACTCATTACGGTAGGCAAACCTAAAATCTGTTTGCTTTTCGATCTGGGAAAAGGCACTACGAAGTGTCCCCTTCTTAACCCCGATAGAGACATTTACATCGGTAAGTGTCTGGGCAGAACCAGTAGAAGCTGTTAGGCTGCTGGCTGCAAATAAAGTGATCATCAAAAGGATCGCGTTTACTTTCATAAAAAATTTTAATTTTTTAATGTTAAACGGAGAATACAACGCCGGAACACACCGGCTTGCAAAACGTGTAGAATTGTAATACATTGCGTTGGTTTTAGTTTGAACTGATACGAGAATTGAAACCATCCGCAGACTCCGGCTGCAACCGGGGTTTGCTTCTTTTGGTTTGGCGTGTAAATATTATGGTGATGCCTTGTTGTTCATTTTTGGTTGTTTAGGTTTTTTATTGATTTAACATCCCGGCCCATCAATGGTAAGCTGGTTATTTTTTAAGGTCAGTGTTGCCCCTGTAATATCGCCTACCACGCTCAACACCTGAGTAATATCATTTCTATTTAGGAAAGCGGCTGTAAAGCGACAGGATTTAACCTTTTCATTGTTGAAATGAACTTTTACGCCATAACGCTCGGCTATCATTTCTGCAGCTTCGGCTAAAGTGATATCATCCATGATCAGATCATGCTTTTTCCACTCCACAACCTCAGCAGCATTGACTTTTGCTTTTATTGGCTCTGGCGACTTCGTATTCCAGGACAGTTGCTGATTAGGAATTAAAATGGCTAATGTTCGTTTTTCATCCTCTACCTTAACTTTACCACGGGTTACCGTTACAGTTACCGCATCATTGGCATGGTAAGCGCTAATGTTAAAAGCAGTACCCAATACCGTAGTTTTGATTTTTCCGGTATGGATTACAAAGGGGTGCCTGGCATCGTGCTTGATATCGAAATAGGCTTCACCTATCAGGCGAACTTCCCGCAAGGCTTTACCTTCAAAAGAGTCAGCATATTCCAGATAACTGTCCTGATTTAGCTGTACAGAACTGCCATCAGGCAATTTAACCCATTTGTGAGCTTCCTTTTCTGTTGGTGCCGGCTTCGCCTTTTTTATAGCGACAACATCCTTTTGTTCAACATCCTTCTTTAATTGGAACAAGCCAGCACCCAGTACCAATAGCAACATGGCTGCTGCTGCAATCCAGGTCCAATTCCAATGTTTTTTTACCGGTACTTTATCCTCAATCGTTTTCTTGATTTTCTCCAGAAGTTTAGCTTCATCAATATTTGGATTTGCCGCATTGGCAAAGTCCTGTTCTGTAGCTTCCAGGGCTTGGCGCCACTCTTCTTCATAGCCGCCGGCTTTAACCAAAGCCTTTACCTGCTCTATTTCAGCAAGACTGCAGCGGTTTAAAATGAAGTTTACAAATAATTGCTTAATGTGATTTTCCAATTTTTCTTTGCCTGTTTATTATATTACAATTAACAGGCTGGGTACATTTACTCCAATTGAAAATAAATATTCTTTTTTTTGGGAATGCTAGTAAGGATAAAACAAAATGAATAGCAAGGCCCCATTCCGAACCATGAAATCTTTAATCGCTTTTAGCGCCTTTACCATTTGACTGTTTACGGTACTGTCTTTAATACCCAATTTCTCTGCTGCCTGTTTATAGGAATATCCATCCTCTCTACAAAGCTCATAAATGGCTTTACGCTTGGGTGGAAGCTGATTTACAGCCAGACTAATGAATTCACCTGTTTGTTTACGCTCGGTATATTGCAAACCATCTTCCGATTGATATACGGCATGTGCAAATAGCTCATCCGAAATCCAGGTTTCTCTTGATGCTCGCTTAATTACATTTAAGGACAGATTTCTGGCGATGGTGAAAAGGAAAGCCTGAAGGCAGCGATCTGTTTGAATAGTGGCTGCATGCTCCCATAATTTCACAAAAGTATCCTGAGTGACGTCTTCAGCCAGGTCGGGCGACTTAAGAATTCCAAGGGCATAGGCATAGATTTTCTTTACATACACATTATACAGCCGAGAAAATGCTTCGGAGTCTTTTAATGTAAGTCTAATTAGTAATTCTATTTCCTCATGGCTGGACAATCCCATACTCTACAAATCTAGTAGATTTTACTCAAAAACTCAACCGTCTTGGTTATTAATGGGAAAGTTACATAATTTTAACAGTATTTAAAATGTGGGACTAAATTGCAGGGGGTTGATCAGCCGATCTAATCCCCCATGACTTATTGGGTTTTGGCCCCATAGTAAACTCCAGCTTACTTCCAGCGCTAATGTCTTTTTGCGTAATGTAGGTTTTGTGATAGGCTTTGCCGTTTAGCTTAACAGACTGAATGTAGACATTCGATTTTGAAACATTTTTAGCGGTTACAGTAAATGTTTTTCCATTTTCCAGACCCAGTGTTGCTTTCGATAAAATCGGAGAACCTATGGCATAGATACCATTTGCAGGATTAACTGGATAAAAGCCCATTGCGCTAAAAATATACCAGGCGGACATCTGCCCACAATCTTCATTCCCGGAATAGCCGGAAGAAGAGTTGTTGTACAGTTCGTTCAAAACCTTTGCTACATAAAACTGGGTTTTCCAGGGTGCTCCAGCATAATCATAAAGATAGGCAATATGGTGACTTGGTTCATTACCATGAGCGTACTGACCTATAAAACCGGAGGCATTCCCATTCACTTCTGAAGGCAGATTCTTCAAGCTGAAAAACTGATCGAGCTTAGCATTAAATGCCTGTTTTCCACCAACCAGATCGATCAGTCCATTTACATTATGTGGAACATACCAAAAATACTGCCATCCATTGCCTTCAGTAAACGGATTACCGCCATTACCACCATAGCTTATTGGATTGAAAGGTTCAAGCCACTTTCCATCCGCATTCTTCCCCTGAAAAAATCCTGTTTTAGGATTATAGAGGTTTTTATAAAATTCGGAACGTTTGAGAAAATGGTTATAATCGTCCATTTTACCCATCTTTTTAGCGAATTGCGCCAGGCACCAATCGTCATAAGCCATTTCCAGCGTAATGGATACCGACTGCGACTGAATGTCTTCCGGTATGTAACCAAATTTTTCCCATGTGGTGAAAGGAGAAGCCTGATGATCATTGACCGATGATCCTTTTACTGCCTGATAAGCTTTCTCCAGATCAAATCCTTTTAAGCCTTTCAACGCCGCATCTACAATTACTGGAATAGCGTGGTTACCAATCATACAGTAGTTTTCTTCGCCCCAAAGTTGCCAGATCGGCAGGTACCCATAGGTATCGTACTGTCGGATCATACTGTTAATCATACCGGCAGTTCTTTCTGGCTGCGTTAAGGTATATAGTGGATGCGCTGCACGGTAAGTATCCCATAAGGAAAAAGTAGAATAATGTGTTTTATCTGCTGCGTTTTTAACAGAAAAATCAGTTGACATGTAATCTCCATTCACATCAGCCATGTTGTTTGGCTGAATGAAGGCATGGTACATTCCTGTGTAAAAAATCTCCTTCTGTAAAGGAGTACCTTCTATTTTAATTTTTTCCAACTCAGTTTCCCATTTCTTCTCTGCCTGAGACTGTATGTCTTCAAAATCCCAACCAGGTAGTTCCGTACGCATGTTTAAGCCCGCATTGGCTATACTTACCGGAGAAAGGCCCACTTTTACCAATACCTGCTCGTTTCCCTTGGTATTAAAATTTAGTATGGCTTTCAGATTGGTACCATTGATAATCGACAGGTTTGGATATTGCTGGTTATCGCCCATCAGAATATTGGTGCTGAACGGTTTGGAGAACTCCGCACGGAAGTAAACTTTACGCAGACTTGCCCAACCGGTGAGGACCCGGTACCCTTCAATGGTTTTATGATCAAGGATGCGAATTTGGGCGTCCAGGATTTTGCAGGACCAATAATTCCTTCTTTTGTCAAGGGAATGATTCAAATCGAAGATGATGTGCGCGTCGTTACTTTCTGGGAAGGTATAACGATGCAGTCCGACATGCGATGTTGCTGTGAGTTCGACATTGATGCCATAATCTTTTAGCATCACGCGGTAATAACCTGGTTTTGCAGATTCCTGGTCATGTGAAAAAGCGGATCGGCTCTCATTTTTAACGGCTCCTGTAGTGGGTAATACCAATACATCAAATAAATCGGCTACCCCGGTTCCGCTAAGGTGCGTATGACTGAACCCACAGATGGTCTTATCGTTATAATCGTATCCTGAAGCTGGCTCCTCTGGCGTTTCCCTGGTATCGGGGCTCAATTGCAAAAAGCCGAAAGGCAAGGTAGGCCCCGGGAAATTACTTCCAGACAAGCTGCTTTTATCGACAGCACCAGTGCCAATAAAGGGGTTTACATATTGTACATATCCTTTGGACGGTTTAACTTGAGCAAAGGTGGTTAAGCTGCTGAACAGCAGCAATCCTGTAATAAATTTCATAAAAATATCTGAATCAGGTTATTTGATTTTTTCTGTAGAAAGAGAGTAAGGATAATCTTCTTTTTTAACACCCCTCTTTTTATTTGGCTGTGCGGACATTTCTATATCGATTGTCGCACCCTTCATTAATCCACTATGACTGAGCCAGTTTTTCTCTGACAGTTTACCATCATATTTCAGGGACTTAATGTATTTATTTCGCTCGTTATTTAGTGGTGCATTAATGATGATCTTCTTACCATTTTCAAGGTTTAAGGTCACCTTTTTAAATAACGGTGCAGCCAAAACATATTGGTCTACGGCAGGTGTTACCGGATAAAAACCTAAAGCAGAAAATACGTACCATGCGGAGGTTTGCCCGTTGTCTTCATCTCCGCAATAACCATCGGGAGTTGCTTTGTACATCCTGTTCATGGTTTCTCTCGCCCAGTACTGACTTTTCCAGGGTTGCCCGGCATAATTATACAGATAGATCATGTGCTGTATGGGCTGGTTGCCATGGGCATACTGCCCCATATTGGCGATCTGCATTTCCCTGATCTCATGAATGGTCCCACCATAATAACTGTCATCGTATACCGGCGGAAGCGTAAATACAGAATCCAGCTTTTGAACAAATTTTTCTTTTCCGCCCATCATTTCAGCAAGTCCGTCGATGTCCTGAAATACTGACCAGGAATAATGCCAGCTGTTTCCTTCTGTAAATGCATCGCCCCATTTAAATGGATTGAATGGCGATTGAAATTTACCGTCTTTATTTTTGCCACGCATTAAGCCGCTTGAAGGATCGAAAAGCTTTTTATAATTCATCGCCCGATTTTTATAGACCTCTATTTCTGAAGCTGGTTTACCCAACGCTCTGCCCAATTGATAAATGGCAAAATCATCGTAAGCATACTCTAATGTTCTGGCTGCATTTTCATTGATATTTACATCGTAGGGTACATAGCCCAGCTCGTTGTAGTATTTTACACCCGCGCGGCCAACAGCGGTCATCGGACCTTCATTGTTTGCCCCGTGTTTTACCGCATCCCATAATGTTTTGATGTCATAACCTCTCATTCCTTTAATGTAGGCGTCGGCGACTACAGCAGCCGAGTTGTTTCCAACCATAATATTTGCATAGCCCGGACTAGACCATTCCGGCAGCCAACCTCCTTCTTTGAAATCATTGGCCAGGCCTTCCTGCATTTCTTTATTTATAGACGGATACATCAAATTTAAGAAAGGATACAGGGCCCTGAAAGTATCCCAGAAGCCAGTTCCAGCAAACATATATCCCGGCAAAACCTGACCATTGTAAGGACTCCAGTGCACAATCTTATTTTCGGCATTTAGCTCATACAATTTGTTCGGAAAAAAGAGCGTCCGGTATAAACAACTATAAAAAGTACGTTTTTGATCGAGGGTACCACCTTCAACCTGTATACGGCCCAAGGTTTTGTTCCAGATGCGTTTTGTCTTGGTCTTAGTTTGGTCAAAACTGTCTCCGGCTAGTTCTCTTTTCAAATTGAGCTCAGCTTGTTCAATACTGATAAAAGAAGAAGCGACCTTCATATTTACTTTTTCAGCTTTGTTGGTTTTGAAGCCAATAACAGCCCCTGTATGGTCAGCGGTTAGCTCCAGCACATTTTTTGCAAGGTCATTCCCGTTGAAAGAACTGGCGGACAAAAATGGTTTATCAAAATAAATAACGAAGTAGTTTTTGAAGTTAGCGGGTGTGCCGTGAGCGTGTCTGCTGCTATACCCAACTACCTTCCGTTCGCCGGGGATGATCTTAATGTAAGAGCCTTTATCAAATGCGTCTACAACCACATACGACTCCTCTGATTTGGGAAAAGTAAAACGGAATTGCGCCGACCGTTCTGTAGGGGTAATCTCGGTAGTCACATCAGCATCAGCAAGATATACACTGTAATAATAGGGCGTAACTGTTTCGGCCTTGTGCGAAAACCAGCTGGAGCGGTCATTTTCTTTAAACTTCAATTTACCGGTTACGGGCATGATGGAAAACTGACCATAATCGTTCATCCATGGACTTGGCTGGTGTGTTTGTTTAAAACCGCGAATTTTGTCGGCATCATAAGTATACTGCCATCCATCACCCATCTGACCAGTTTGTGCTGTCCAGAAATTCATACCCCAAGGCAAGGCGATAGTTGGATAAGTGTTCCCATTGGAGAGGTCGACTTTAGACTGCGTGCCCATTAATGGGTTCACATAGCTCAGCAGATCTTCCTCCACAGCTGTCTGTTGGGCAATTGCCGGACAAATGAAGAGAAAAATGCCTACCGCGTTAAGAAAAAAATGTTTCATCAGATTATCTTTGAGTTTTATAATTTAGGATCGTATTTTTTGATCAGCTGTAGAATAAGAGAGGCGGGCATCACCAGGCTGCTAACTCTACTGTAACGGGCAATATTTATTCCGTAGAAATGTCCTTTCGCGTCAAATACAGGACCACCACACTGCTCTGGTTTCAAGGTGGCATCGTGTGAAAACACTTTAGAAAACCCATCACGCCTGATACTTTTCCCTCCCGAAAAGTTTTCCGCAGGATGGTTAAAACTGATTTTAGGCATTGTTCTCAAGGTAACTTCCTTGATCAGGATGGTATCTTTTAAGGATGCACTGTCTTTTCGAGTTATTTTGAGGGCTATTTTATCCCCCGGCCAGTATTTCTGGTAAGCACTGATAAAATCAAATGGCTGGACGATGCTTATCTTATCAATTCCAACAATCTGATCTCCAGGTAGCAGTTCAGCTTTGCTGGCAGGTGAATCGGGGTTTATCATAGTTATGCTTAGTTTACCTTCTTGGAATCCAATTCCTGCACCAAGATACCCCGCACTGCTCATTTTAGGCAATTCAAACGCGGCACTGCCGATGACACTGATTTTATAAGTATCGTTGGATTGCGGAGAGATTAAAAATTTCCCCAACTGCTTAAGTGTCAAAGTATCGAAATTTAGTGCCGACAATTTTATACCTCCTTTAAGTTTAACGGCCGTTGAAAGTAAAATCAGATCATTGTTTTTGTCACGGGCAATAACTGTTGCGGCGATTTCTTCACCCTCCAGCTCAATGACCGGATTTTCGCCTACCAGAGAACTTTTACTGACTAAAAGGATCCGCTTTTTAAGTTTGTCATTTACAGGAGAACCATTATACTGAATTACTGTTGCCTGTACTTTCTGCGATTGGCCATCCAACACACTTTTGAGCAGATAGACACTTCCGCGGAGTCTGGATGCACTTTTTCGGAAGCTTAGCTCCAGTTTTTCCAGTTCTGGTGACCCTTTAAGCCCTGCGGCCATTGGGTCTGCGCCAATGTCATCTTTCAATGCGGGATAAACGGTATAGGTTTCGGCTTTGTTTAATGCGGTCCAATATTTTCTGTACAGATCAACCGGAACCTCAAAATTGTCTTTCTCTCCAACGTCAATTGCGCTATGCAGACCGATTAACCGGCCATGATAGTCGAACAAGGGGCCTCCGGAATCTCCTGGTTCCATGATACAGGTAGAAGTAATGAAGCCCTGTTTATTCTGAACTTCAGCCACATAGCCAAAGCGTACCGTAGGCAGGGATTGGTTAAGACTTTCAGGATAGGCGATACTGATACAAGGTTCATATTTCTTCAGGCTGTACGACCAGCCCATCTCAGCGCAAGGCCATGTCCCGGGCTCTATGATCTTCATCATCGCCACGTCCGGAGCCGATGGGTTGCCTTCCAGCTCGATTTCACCTAATCCCTGGGCAATATGCTCCGATCCATCCTGAAACATGACTTTATAAGTTTGACCTGGTCTGTTCACGTGCGCGGCGGTAAGGATATGTCCGCTCGCAGTCACAACAACCCCGCTAAATTGTCCCCCAGTTCTGATTTGTTTATCTACATCAAAACTCCACATCCTTACACTTGCCGCTGATGCCTTTTGAATGGCCTTTTGCATGGTAATCGCCAGACCGTTGGGATTGAATTTTTGTGCGCTTGCATGGCTGCCCGTTCCAGTGATCAGGAACAGCGCGGCCATCCACCTAAGAAATCTACTCATATTACAGGCTTACCTCGACAACAGTCTATGTTTCATATTGTGTGTTAACTGAAAATTTAGATTTTGATGTCAACCATTTTTTTGCTCGGCGGGAAACACTTGTTTTCGTCACAAGTCTGGTACGACAAACCGCAGCTGATTGCCGCGCCTGGTTTTACATTTACAAGACTCACTTCGATTGAAAACGTCGCCTTGTTCTCAAAAATGAATACCCCCTCATATCCGGGAAAGGGAACAGATGGTGACGATTGCCAGTCCCCTTTGATGCTGACGCCTTCCGGCAATTCCAGGAGTACTTTTACCGGTATGAAGGGACTGTCCTCCGGAAGAAGCGCATAGGTATGCCAGCCTTTTAAGATGGCTGCATCGATATAAAGCATTGCGGTGTTTTTGTTTTTTCCGTACACCAGCTTAGCAGAAACTGCTACCGGATCCTCAATTGTTGGCCCGGCAGTTGTCGCCGATGTCTTCTCCACAATATTCACTGACGCGCTTTTGTTCTGCTGCCCGGATTGGCCAAAAGTGTTCACCATAAATTTAAAACCACCAGCCTCGGTAAAGAAAAGCTTTTGCTTATTTGTATTGAACCAATCTCTCCATTCCGCTGCGGTGTTAAAGCTTTCGTTGGTGTAACGCAAGAGTACGCGTTTTGCCATTGCTTCATCCTGTTTTCTTTCGAGCATTGCAATGCAATGTTCAAGTATGGCTGGCTTACGATTGGATTTCTTCATTTTGGCTGCATCTGCATCCAATTGTAAAGCATAGGTACCCTCCGGGTAGAAATACTCATAGTTGTGGCGAAAGTATTGATGATATAGTGCGGTGTTGGTGCCGAATTTTGCAAATAATGCCTCCCCCGCTTGTGTCTTTAAGTAATCTTCAAAACTTTCCATGGCATTAGTGACCGGCATTTTAAGAAATTGTTCATTGCCTTTCCCGATGTCCACGCCAGCATCTTTTTTGTCCCTGAGTTCCTTTTGTAGCTTCAGTAGTCTTTCATTTCCTTCCCTGCGGGAGACAATGGCTTTTTCGTACAGTTTTTTGTCTATACGGTATATTTTCTCATCAATACCGGAACGGGTTTCAATCTGTACTTTTTTGACTATGGCAGGCATGTGGTCATAATTCCTGATGTAACAAACGGTATTTACAAATACATCTTTCGCCTCATCGGTCATGTAATCCGGAGATCCTGAGAAGCCCCACATAAAGTAATTCCCCTGTCTACCCAGGGCCACTGCTTCTGCATTTTTCAGGCATACACCTCCAGAGATCACTTCCGCATCCGGAGAATCTTCAAATCCTTCACCATGCGACACCATACCAATCAAATATTTTTGACCTGCGGGCAGATTGGCTTTTACCACTTGCCACATCGGCATGTTTTTCGGTGTTTTTGCTCCCTGATATCCATTGAAAAATGAACCCGGAGTGGGCTTGTTTTGCATCGTCAATTTAACCTTATTGGGGGTATTGAAAATGGCGTGCGTGGTTTTGATGTTTAGGGCTTCATCATCCAGGCACTGGCAGTACCAATCGAACTTAAGCCCTTTTGGCAATCCTACATTTGGTGCCATGGCATGCATCAGGATCATCGGACGACTAAAATCGGCCGGTAGTTTTACCGGGCCCGCATCCATGATCGTGACATCCGCATCATTAGACATATCGGCTGTATAATCGCGTACATCTACAGTTTTAACTTCCTGAAAGCGGTTCTCTAAGAAAGCTTTAAAATCTGCCATCCGTGTTTGGTACATTTTGGCGACAACAGCGGCTGATGTGCTGTAATAGACCACATCAGCGGGCATTGGTTTCTCCGGGCTGTAGCCTACATACAGTATCTTTAGCGAGATTTTGTCTTTCGCAAATGCCTGTTGCATCGTCAGCAACACCAATGCAATCATGAATAGCTTCTTCATTAGTTCATCAATTCCGCTAGTTTTTTATTCAGGGCTTCACCCATCAGATGCGATCCGATGATCTTGCCTTCCGGGCTGATCAGGAAATTCGCTGGAACGCCTGAGATGCCATACACTTTGCGGGCTTCATTATCCCAGCCTTTCAGGTCGGAGATTTGCGGCCATGTTAGTCCATCCTTTTTGATCGCTTCTATCCATTTGGCTTTGTCGCTATCTACGGACACACCCAGGATTTCAAATCCCTTCTCTTTAAATGCAGCGTATTGCTTTAGTAGGTTAGGGCTTTCCGCACGACATGGGGAACACCAGCTGGCCCAAAATTCTACCAGCACGTATTTGCCCTTAAAGTCGGCTAATGAAACTGATTTGCCGTTGACATCCTTTTGCGTGAAATTGGGCGCATTAACGCCTATGGCGGTGACAATGTGCGCGTTTAATAGTTTGTATAGCCCCTGACCAGTGTAGGACAGGCGTAATGGTTCGCTTAGCTTATTAAACAAAGCTAGAATCACGTCCGACTTCAGACCATAACCGCTGTTGAGCTCGGACAGTGCTTGCAATGCGAAGTAAGAATTAGGATTTGCTTTGGCAAACTCAAGCATCTTCTCGCCTCTTGATTTATGAAAGGCTTTTACCTGCTGGTCCAGTGATTTGAAATAAAGCGTATCTTTCTGCAGCGCAGCAGTAGCTCTGTTGATGGCTACATTGGCATGGTGGTGCACAGTCATAACTGTAGGGCCAACTTGTTTATCAAAAGCCAGCATTTCGTTATAGACTTTGGAGCCCGTCCACTTTGCATTGAAGAGCGAGTCTGCTGAATTGATCTGTATATTTTCTTTGCCAAAGTTGACATAGATCACATCCCCAAGGCCTTTGGTTCCATAAATCTCTTTGTCGCGGATACCTTCACGGGAAAGCGTCATTCTTGAGGATGCAATACCTTGTATATGGCCACTGAATTTGAAAGTTCCGTTGACCAGTTCGCAGGAGTCACTGGCGCCTTTTCCTTCAGAATTATAGTCCAGATAGATTTTAGCGGGTTTGTTGAGATTCCCGATTTTACCTGTTATGGTAAAGTTTGGAGATTGCGCTACGGCCGCTGATGAAATCACCAGCCCAAGCATCAATAATTTTAGTTTCATGATTGTTGTATTTTTAGCTATTCCTTAATTAGAAAGGTTAGTTTTGACGGCATCTAAGTCTTCGTATTTGAGTGGCGCGATATGCACCAGATCTGGCTGAGTCAGACCTGGTGCATTTTCACTTCCCTCTATTAATTTGTCCTGGTTAAAAAGTCTACAGGTGAACCCGGTATGCCGTTTATGGTACTCAGGATATTCCCTTTTTTAGTTCCGGAGATATCAAGCGTATGTAAGGCCCCTTCCACACCTACATACAACTTATTGCCGTCATCGCTGATTTTAATCATCGAAATTTTCTTCCCTGCAAAATTCGCCTCCTGCAATTCTAAGCTCTGACTGATCGGATTGTAACGATAAACCTTGTCATTGGTTGAAAAATAGAATACGTTGATACTGTTTCGTGCCCATTTAGAATCTGCCTGGACAAGCGCAGAACCTGCGAAGATGCGCTTTTCTTCGGCAACGATCGACTTCGTATCTGCGGTAAGCTGATTGTTGAATCTCAACTCATAGGTATTGCCGTCAGCTTCTTTGAAAAAGGCATAAGTTGTGCCAGCTGAACTTGCTTTCATATAAATGAGATTTGTGAGCCCGATATTTTTTGGATCAAATGGAGCTGTGGGCAATGTACTGGATGTATAGGTTTTTCCAAGATAATTTCCGCCGCCATCAAACGTAACAAGACCTTTGGATTTAAGGTCGTACCCCAGGTAGAAGGCCCCGCCATGGGTAAAGTAAGGAGACAAAGTGTAATCGCCAATTTGTTCATTAGCAAATTTACCATAATCAGGGGCAAACGGTGCGGTAGACTGCACGCCGATGAAAAGCTTTCCATTAATTACACCCTGTGAGATGGTCCCCATCAATGTCTCTATACGTCCCGGGACAATTGTGCTTGCGGGTAAGAAAAACTGGGATTTAAAATTGTCTTTGTACAATAGCGTACTTGGGTTAACAATCACACTCCCTGTTGAGGGATCATTACACAAGATCCAATACTCCTCTTTAGACAGCAATTGGAAAGGAAGCGGTTTGGAGTAGTAGAGCTGTACTGGATTCTTCGGCAAAGATCCTGATTGCAGGCTCTCATAAATATTCGGTAAAATGGTATTGTCTGGCTTCACAAAAGAGAGTTTAGAAGTTCCTCCATCGTTACTCAGGATCAATGTTCCATTAGAGAATTGTGTAGTTCCAGTAATTTTAAATTTATACTTATAGATCAGGCCATTCCTTTTATCAGTAACGATTAAGGTCGAACTCCGTTCGCCCGTTCCCAGGTTAAACAGCATTTTTAGTGGATAACCTGTGTAACTGATCTCTCTCAGCTCTTCCAGTAATAAAATGCGCCATTCGAAGGTAAGATCCTTTAAGGGATCCGCTCCTTCGAGGCTAACTTCGGGCTTGATAATCAGCGAATCACCAATTAACGCAGGAATATTTGCATCCAGGATGCCTTTCACGACTGGCTCCGATGGCGGGGAATAGGTGTAGTTCCCCAGGTCCTTTTTACAGGAGGTATAAAAGATGGCTGCAAAAGCCAGTAGATATAAAAGTTTTTGTTTCATGATGGTCTGTGCTTAGTTCATGATAATTTGATTGCCATTCTCATTCATAAAGAAGTAGCTGTTGACTTGCGGGAAGAATTTGACATACGTTTTAATAGTTGGCGCATCCACATGATAAAAATCATAATCTTCCGTTCCGTCTGTTCTTTTCGTGAGTATGTATCCTTTTTCGGGATATTTTGCTACCCATGCAAAAGGATCCCGGGTGAAATTCCGTGCGTTTTGAAGGTAGTAAAGTGACCTTGGAATACCAAGATAGCCAGTTGGCGAACTGGTATTCACCAATTCACCACCACCTGAAATTAAATATAGCTTGTGCGCGGTCCGGCTGTAAGGCCCGAGGTTGCCTTGCCACCATGCCCACCATACCGGCTGTTCCAGCCTGTTGGAGTATATAATCCGTTTTGTACGAATGGGAACCGGCAATAATCCTTCAAAATCTTCTCCTCCAATGACCCTCAGACCAAGGACAACCGAACTATTGGCCAGTTCAGGATCTATATTTTTAAGAATAACCGGAACGAGTACCTTTCCTGAATCTGCAGGAATTACATAATAGGGCTTCAATGCGTCGTAGTGCAGGTTTACCCGGGCGGTAGTTAAACTATCTACCACAGTTAAAATAAATTTCCTGGCTGTCGGCACCCTTTTACCGGCTACCGTAACGGGTACAAAAATCGTATCGCTGGCCAGGCCTGGACTTTCAGCAAAAGAATAAGTAATTGCTGCGGTATCTGGATTGCCTTTGACATCTAAATAATTCAGGGAAATATTATCAGTAAGCCTTTCATACTGAGTGATTTCATTTTTTTTGCAAGCAAATAAAAGTATGCTGAGCAAGAGTATATAGTTGATGTTAGTTTTCATGGTTCTTATCAATTTAATTTCTGTAACCTAACTCATCCAGTGGCGTAGGAAAAACAAAGATTTTATCAGATGCAGGATAGATCAACCCGTTAGTATTGAAAATGTCCAGATTCAGCCTTTTGTGCATATAGAAAATCTGGCTTTCTCCGTAGAATTCCTTTCTGGCATCTTTGACCAGTTCTCTGATAAAATCTCCTTTTACAATGGTCTTGGGTAAAACAGTCCGGATTCCACGGTGAAGACGGACACTATCTACATAGGCCGTTCCCTGTATAGGATCGCTGTCAAAGCTCGCCTCGGCCGCGATGTAGAACATTTCAGACAACCTGATGGCTGGCGCCACTACCGGGTGCAGGTTCCGCAATGGGGTGGAGTTCCACGTATATTTTTGGAGATTGGAACGTTTGGCCCCAACATTATCTACGAACCACTGTCTGTACCGCCAGTCTTCTCCTCCCAATCCCGATTCATAAATCAGGTCTTTTTGTGTAATCGTAGGCATAAAGGCAGCATTCTCATTAGCGAAACGTTCCTTGAAATGATCCATTGCGAAAGAATTCAAGGCCCATGAGGAAATTAACTCGGTATAAAAAAGTTTGTCACGTTGTTCTTTGTTTGTATTGAAGACATCCTCTTGCTGAGCCCAGGGAAATTTCTTCGATTCAATCACTTCTCTGGCATTGCTTAGACTATTGATCAGGTCTTGCTTATACAGATAAACCCTCGCCAATTCACCGCAGGCACTGAAGTAATTCATCCGGTGTCTCCTATTCTGTAGGAAAAGCGAGGGATTTTTGGTCTCCGTAGATTTTGCACTTTCGGCAGTGCCATCAGGATAAGTTTTGTCGGGGTATCCAACTTTATAATCTGCAGCCAGAATCGGGTCTGAAGCTTTTAACAGTGTTTTTGCTTCATTAAGATCTGCAATGAGCTTATTTAATACTTCAGTCACATTAGAAAATGGGGTGGCCTTAATGGAAACTGCTGTCACGTAAGGAATAGCCCGGGCCATTGGGTTATTTTTGTAGGAAGGGGCATACATTCTCAGCACATCGAAATGCAGATATGCACGCAAGGTAAGCGCTTCTCCCTTAACCAACTCATAGTTGTTGCCCTGAAATACTGATTTCTTTTCATCGATAACCTCCAGGATAGCGTTGCAATACCCTATTGCTTTATAAGCATTGGTCCAGATCTGTGCTGCTTTACTCACCCATTGCGGATCGTCATATTTGAAGGCCGCCACATTTTGCGTATTCAGATCGGTAAATTCGTAATTCTGTGCAATAATGTCGAGGTTGCTCACCGTCAGGTTACCTCCATACAAGTCCAGGGTACTACAGTAGGTATATACTCCATTAAGTGCTTCTTTAAAGCCCTCTTCAGTACTAAATAACTGTTCCTTCGTCACATCCGATTCTGGCTGAACATCCAGGAACTTTTTGCATGAGGTCAAGACCATTATGCAGGCGATGATGTATAAATATTTTATTTTCATGTCAATTGTGTTAAAATGAAGCCTGTAGAGAAAAGGTGATGTTTCTTGCAAAGGGTGAATCAATCCCCCGTTCAATTCCTACACTTGATGTCCTGAATATATCGTTCATGGTAATACTTGTTCTCAGCGCCTGGAAGCCTGCCCTGCGAATAAAGTCTTTTTTAAAGTCGTAACTCATGTATACAGACTGCAGCTCGACTAAATTTTCCTTCTGCACAAACCTTGAACTCACCCTTGTTGCCGTTAAATCAGCTATGTTTTTATACAAGGCTTGATCGCCAGGCTTCGCCCATCTTTGTGATAGCGCCCTGCTGTCTACATTAAAGCGGGGATCGGCATTCTCGATCCTGTCCACCAGGGTCTGGTTGTAAGTCTGCCCACCAAAGCGATAATAAAGACTGAAGCTTAGCATGAAGCTTTTGTAGCTAATGTTACTCCCAAAATTTCCGGAGATTTTTGGGGTGCTATCGCCAATCGGCTGCGTATCTGTAATGTCATAGTCGTAAGTCAAACTTCCATTCTTTTTGACATAAATCTCTCTTCCGTTCTCAGGATCGATCCCGAGCGATTTAACTCCATAAATGGTATAAAGGGATTGCCCTTCCAAATAGCGCACGATAGGGATTGTCGCCAAACCAATCTTTCCTTCTTCATTGTTGCTCGGATCAGTCTGGATGCCGTTGATCTTGTCATTAAAGGCCTGTAGCGAATTAGACAGTTTAACCAGCTTGTTGGTACTATGGGTTGCATTTGCCGTAATGTTAACATTCCAATCTGCGTTTCGGAGGGCATTTGCTGTCAGATATAATTCAAACCCTTTGTTGGCAATGTCGCCCAGGTTTTCCTTATAGGTGGTAAAACCCGTGGATGGTGGGAGTGTAATATCTGTAATTAACCCTTTGGTCAGTTTGTAATAATAACGTGGAGAGATCACAATACGATCTTTTAATAGCCCTAAATCCAAACCTGCGTCATAAGTCGTGGTTTTTTGCCATTCCAAATTATTGTTCCCGTAGCCCAAAAGCGTAGCTCCAATACCTGTAGAATACCAGTTCCCTGTTTGATATTGATAAATAGCCCGTGACATGTAAGGTTCAAAACCAACTGACCCCACCTGCCCTGTACTTGCTTTTAATCTCAGCTGACTGATGATTTCAGCATCCTGCAGAAAGCTTTCGTTATGCACATTCCATCCCAAACCCGTAGCCCAAAAAGGGGCGAAACGCTTGTTTGATCCAAATGATGAGGAACCGTCCATTCTAAATGAGGCATCTGCCAGGTACCTGTTTTTATAAGAATAGTTCCCGGAAAAGAACGCCCCAAGCGTTCTATTGATCAATACATTTCCTCCCGGAGCAGCCTTGTCTTTATAAATGCGCGCGAAGCCAATATTCGTAAATTTATCATTGGAGAAACCCTGCGCAGAGATCGATTTGAAATCCGATTTTCTTGCAATCAGATTCGTACCGAGTACCAGATTGAAGAAGTTCTCACCGATTTGTTTATTATAATTCAAGGTCACATTTCCATCAATTCCGAATGCATTGGTAGTAGTATAGTCGTAAGTACCCCGATCATTCAGTTTATCTGTTGTATAAGCATAAAATTGACTACTCAAAGGAGACACAAATCGATCCGATTTCGATGTCGTTTGATTCAAGCTCATCAAAGCCTTTAACCTAAAACTTTCAGACAACCTGTAGTCTATAGTGAGCGCATCTATCAGTTCCAGGTAAGAATCTTTACTAAAGTTGTTCAACCCAGCCTCAAAAAGCGGATTAAACACATAAGCAGTTCTATATTGACCATTTACCGGATCAGTATAGCCACGGTCTATACTCCATCTTGCCAATTCCTGTACCACCCGACCTGTATTATCGGTTTTCGGATAATAAGGGTTCATGGATGCGTAAGTAGAAAAACTGCCGTAAGGAGAGTTTTGACCGTTAGTCTGATTAATGGAAAGATTATTTCTGAAAATCAGCTTTTTCGATGGCATATAAGTAAAATCCATGCCTCCACTGTACCGATCTCTGGTTACACCTTTCATTACGCCGGGCTGGGTCTGGTAACGCATATCAATACCATAACGAAAACTTTGGTCCCCGCCCTGAATGTTTAGGGAATGCTTCTGTGCGTAAGCATTACGAAGTGGCTGAGATAACCAATACGTATCTACGCCACTGGCTACATTTTTCAACTTATTGAAAAGTTCCTGGTCGAGGGCATCCTGAGTAAGATCACCTACACCTGGCGTAAGTTTGCGGTACAAGCCGGCCATTTGCTCATAAGCAATCTTGTCTTTTGCATTAAGTACATTGTAACCAGACAAATCGGGTGCAGAAAGCGTAAGTTCCGAATTGTAAAACAATTGCAGTTTTCCGGAAACGGGCGCTTTGGTGGTGATAACCATTACGCCGTTGGCGGCTCTTGAACCATATACAGCGGTAGCCGCCGCATCTTTTAATATGTTTATTGACTCAATGCGGTTGATGTCCAGGTCGACCACCTTTTGTAAAGAAACCTCAAAACCATCTAGGATAAAAGCAGGTAAGTTAAAGGAGCTGGACAGGTTATTACGATCCAGAACATCATCTTTGTTCTGCGGCAGTCCCGGTAATGTTGTCGCACCTCTGACATTTATTCTAGGCATTGCGTTTGGATCAGATCCGGCTAAGTTGTTATCCAGCAACCTGAAAGAAGGGTCGAAGCTTTGAATGGCTTTGAGCACATTCTGTGGATTTGTTCTTTTCAAGTCATCCCCTTTTATGGTAATAGCATTACCCGTATAACTTTCCTTTTTAATGGTTTGATACCCGGTAACGATTACGTCACTCATCAGGTTTACCTGATCTTCCATGCTCACAGTTATAAATTTTGCATCACCTACCTTAACTTCTTTTTCTTTAAATCCGATATAAGTAAAAACCAGTACATCACCGGGTTGGGCATCAATCTTAAACTCCCCTTTACTATTGGTTTGAGCCCTTACATTTTTGTTTCCTTTGATGGTAATGTTTACCCCTGGAATTCCGGTCTGGCTTTGTGGGTCGATCACCTTTCCTGTGATGTCAATCCGGACATTAGCAGTTTCGATGTTATTGTCTACCATCTTGTTTCGGACTACAATGGTTTTATCAACTATATTAAAGGTCAAATTCTGATCAGTAAGGCATGCCTTAAGGGCTTCCTCCAATGGAACATTCTTCAATTCTACATTTAGCATTTGCCTGTTCAGGTTTACCTTTCCACTATAGAAAAATAGGTATCCTGTTTGCTTCTTAATGTCCCTGAAAACGGTTTCAAGTGTAGTGTTTTTCCGGGAAACACTAACCCTTTGTGAATAGCTAGCAGCAGACAAATGCATGGTGCCGATCAGTAATAAAATAGCAGTTAATTTCATCACTATTAGTAATTTGTACTTTACCTGCCGTATAGAAAATACGGGGTTGTAAAGAAAAGTTAATTTCATACTTTTGGAATAGAATAAAGTGAATAAATAGCAACCCGGTCTCAACATCTGGCTGCTGACTTTTTTTGACCGGAAGAGGTGAGATGCTTCCGGTTTTTTTCAAATCTTTTGTGACTCTCGATCTATTGTAGCTTTCTTATCATTTGTGGTTGGTTTTTCGGTTAAAGATTAGGTTCATTATTTTATTTATTTTGAGCTTGTTGCTTTGGATGGTCGTTGGTTATACGACACTTTAACGGTTTTCCCTACAACCTCAAAATTTACATTATTGAGTTCGAGTATTTTAAACACTTCCGACAGCTTACTGCTTCTGGAAATTTCTCCATAATATTTTTCCTCGCTTATTGGCCCTACATAGATTACATTGACATCATACCACCTGGCAACCTGTCGCATGACAGATTTCAGATCATCGCCTTCAAAGGAGAAAATGCCATTGATCCATGCGGTTTCCTTACTGATATTAACACGATGTTTGATGATAGAATTTGCATCAGCTTTATCCAATACGGCCTGCTCTCCAGGTTCGATTAAGGCTGATTCTGTAAGTGTAGAAACTTTTACAGCCCCTTCCAGCAATGTTGTTTTTACGGTTTGCTCATCTGCGTAAGCATTGACATTGAAATGGGTACCCAATACCTCTACAGTCTGTACACCTGAAACTACCTTGAATCGCTCGTTTTTATACTTAGCAACTTCGAAATAGGCTTCACCATTTAACTCAACCATACGATCTCCTTCTTTGAAGGATGTTGGGAAGGTTACAGAGGAAGCCGAGTTCAGCATCACTTTAGTCCCATCTGAAAGTATGATGGTATATTGCCCGCCCTTAGGCGTAGAAATTGTATTCTGCGTGTTTTCAGTTGGTACATCCTCGCCTCCATTAACGACCGTGTAAATCAGTTCGCCATCATTAGATTTACTGACACTAATTCCCGACTGCTTAGAAATTTCTCCTTTAGCAGCATCATTCAGCACAATTTTCTTTCCATTGGCCAGCGTAAGAATAGCATTGTTACCTCCGGGTGCAACATCGGCAATGAGTGCATTATTCCGTTTATCTCCTGCCTGATAAAAATATAAACCTATACCAAAGGTGATCAGTATAACAGCTGCTGCTGCAATTCGAGGCCACAAGCTTAAGCGTCTTGATTTTGTCCGCACCTGCAATCCGGATTTTTCCAGCGTACCAGTCCAGATTTCGTCCTTTAAGTCCAGGAAATTACTTTCCTTATCAGACAATTGATACTTAAGAGACTCATCCAGATACCAGTTTTCTACCCACGACCGTTCTTCGGCAGTAGCTAATCCTTCGTTATACCTTTCTATGAGTTCTTTTGCTTGATCCCTATTCATTCCTTCTTATTACAGACAGCCTATTTAAATGAAGAACAGCTGAAAGTTCCTTTGGGGGTAGACAATATGAAAATATTTTTTGAAAGGCGCTAAATTCGACCCAAATGAGGTCTAACGCAGAAAAAATAGCACAAAAATCCCAGATTCCACCATTGGAAGTCTATTTTTTATGATTTTCAATGCATTTTGAACTTGTTTTTTAACGGTCTGATCAGAAAGGTTTAATTTTTTTGCAATTTCCTTATGGGAGAGGTTATCTTTTCGGCTTAATTCGAAGATTTCTTTCATCCTCGGCGGCAACTTTTGAATCTCGGCCTCTACAATATCCAATATTTGCTGTTCATCAAATATGGATGCATCATTGGTTGATTCAGTAATAAAACCCGCTACCGAGCTTAAATAATCATTCCGGACCTTATTTTGGGCAACCAGGTTCAAGACCTTGTTTCTTACAGAAATATAAAGATGCCCTGATAACTTAGTACTGACATTTAGGGAAGCTGATTTTAACCAGAGGGTACTGAAAACGTCCTGAACAACATCCTTTGAACTATCCTCATCCCTAAGCATCCGAAAAGTATGATAATACATCTCAGCCCAGTAACGATTGTAAATTTCAGTAAAAGCGACCTGATCCTCTTGTTTTAACAAAACGGTCAGCTCCTCATCACTGAAATTACTATAAACTGGCATGGCTTAACTGATCTGATTGGATCCCAAACGAAATTAGGCTTTCTTCTCCATATTTTCTATAAATTTGCAAATAGACATAAAAAACTGACTATGACTTATCAGGAAAAACTAGCGCAAATACGCAATCAAATGAAGGTCGATAATGTACATGCTTACATTATTCCATCTGCCGACCCTCATATTAGCGAATACTTACCGAAACATTATAAGTGCATTCCTTTCGTATCTGGCTTTAAAGGATCTGCAGGAACATTGGTTATTACCCATGATCATGCGGGTCTGTGGACTGACTTCCGTTATTTTGAACAAGCTGCAGACGAACTTAAGGATAGTGGCTTTGAGTTGATGAAACAAAAAGTTCAGCATGCACCGGAATATATTCAGTGGTTAATTGAAAAATTAGATAAAGGCAGTGTAGTAGCTGCTGATGATAAATTATTATCTGTTTTGCTTGGCGATATGTTTACCCAACAATTTGCTGTTAAAGAAATTAGCCTGACTAGCAAAGATTATTTGAGTTCGATCTGGGAAAACCGCCCGGCATTACCTTCAGAAAAAGCTTTTCTAATTGAGGATAAGCACATCGGCCAATCTGTAAGATCGAAACTGGATCAGGTAAGAGCTGCCTTACAAAAACAATTTGCAAGCCATCATCTAATTTCATCTTTAGATGATCTAGCCTGGTTGTTTAACATCCGCGGAAAAGATGTGAGCTATAATCCTGTTGTATTAAGTTTTGCCCTGATCAATCAGGATCATGCTACTCTATTTATTGATGTAGACAAGCTTAGCAACGAAGAAAAAGAAAACTTATTGAGCAACGGGGTTGAGGTATTACCATACCAAGATATTGAAAATGCAATCTCAAATATCCCTGCCAACAGCACTATTTTTATAGATCCAAAAAGAAATTGCTTTGCTTTCTATAAATTAATTCCAGCTACGGTTAGGATCATCAAAGACACCAATCCTACGACTAACTTAAAGGCCGTTAAAAATGAAACTGAGCTATCCAATACCAGAGCAGCAATGCTTAAAGACGGGGTAGCGATCACTCGTTTCTTAAAATGGCTTTCAGAAAATATCGGAAAAGCTACGATTACAGAGCTTTCGGCTGCTGCTGAATTACGTAAATTTAGAGAACAACAGGAAGGTTTTGTAGGTGATAGTTTTAATACCATCAGTGCTTATAAGGCACATGGTGCATTGCCTCATTACGGCGCATCTGAAGAAAGTAATGTTGAAGTAAAGGCTGAAGGCTTATTCCTGGTAGATTCAGGTGGTCAGTACTTTTATGGAACAACCGATATCACCCGTACCATCCCAATGGGCAACAATACGGAAGAGGAATGTACTGATTATACCTTGGTTTTAAAGGGAATGATTGATGGTTGTAAAGTACGTTTCCCTAAAGGTACTTGTGGTTATCAGATTGATGCCATTACCAGAAAACCTTTATGGGATTATGCCATTAATTACGGGCATGGAACTGGCCACGGTGTAGGTTATTTCTTAAATGTGCATGAAGGACCGCAGGTATTCAACGCAAGTGCCACTCCTGTAGCGATTGAGTTGGGTATGATCACTTCTGTTGAACCAGGAGTTTACCGCCCGGGCAAGCATGGTATTCGTATTGAAAACCTTGTCAATACAATTGCTGACGTAAGCAATGAGTTTAATGAGTTCTATGCTTTTGAAGCTTTAACCATTGCACCTATAAGCACTAAAATTGTAAAGAAAGAACTGCTGGAGCAATCACAAATTGATTGGTTAAACAGCTACAACGCTTTGGTATTTGAAAGATTAAGTCCGATGTTAAATGCTGAAGAAGCGGCTTGGTTAAAAGCTGAAACTAAAGCTATTTAATTGCTCTAAATAATACAAAAAAAGGGAATCTGCTATTCAAAGACTGCATAATTCGCGCGCTGAAAAAGCGGCGAATTATGCAGTCTTTGAATAGTGTATCCGATTTTTTATGTAGTATTTCCTTAATATTTTACGCTGGGCTAATCGATCTGTCTAAATGCACATATCCACCATCTACATAGACTAATTGTCCTGTCGTATGACTAGAGGCATCAGAAAGCAAAAATACCGTTGCATTCGCAATCTCTTCAGCCGTTGTCATCCTTTGTTCAAAAGGGATCTTAGCTTTAATTTCTGCCAGCTTTTCTTCAGAGTTTGGAATAGAACTGATCCAGGTTTGATACAATGGTGTATAACACTCTGCTACGATAACAGAATTTACTCTGATACCATAAGGCAATAACTCAACTGCCCACTCCCTTGTTAACGCATTCCTTGCACCATTTGACGCTGCATACGCAGAAGTTCCGCCCTGACCCGTATCAGCTACTTTCGATCCAATATTAACAATTGAACCTTTAGAAGCTTTAAGTGCAGGTAAAGCATGATGAGCCATTAAATAATAATGAATTACATTCTTATGCAGACTATCTACAAATCGGTCATAATTACCGCTTTCCAGTCCAACACCATCATTTACACCAGCGTTGTTTATTAATCCGTCAATACGGTCAAACTTCTCCAGAACAGTAGCTATTGCTTTTTCTATATCTTTTGGGTTCGTCAATTCAGCGGAAAGCTGAAAAACCTGACCGCCATTTGCAATTACCTCATTTGCCAGCTTTAAATTATCCTGCTCATTTCTACCAACAATTACAGGAATAGCACCTTCGCTTGCCAGTACCCTAACGATACCTGCTCCAATACCTTTGGCGCCTCCGGTAACAATAACCACTTTATCTTTTAACTGCAGATCCATAGATTGCTTATTATTATAGATTATAAAATTTTGTTGCATTAGCTCCCCAGAAGAGTCCCTGCTCGTCCGAAGAAAGTTCGGAGGTGTATGCCTCCATTAAGCCAAGCGTTTGCTGATAAGAAGCTGCTACCAGACACACCGGCCAGTCAGATCCATACATCACTCGCTCGATACCAAAAGCCTCAAAAACGACATCCAGATAAGGCCTGAAATCCGCTTCCTTCCAATGTTTCCAGTCTGCCTCGGTAACCATGCCAGACACTTTACAATGCACATTTGGGTGTTGCGCCAAGGCTACGATATCCTTTTTCCATTCTTCAATTGTACCCGCTTTGATATCTGGTTTGGCAATATGATCCAATACAAAAGGCTGATCCGGGAATTTGGCAACCAATTCTGCGGCATACTTTAGCTGATCTGGAAAGATCAATATATCATAAGTATAACCGTATGCTTGTAGTTTAGAAATTCCATTTAAAAATGTCGGCTTTAACATTAATGCACGGTCTTTTTCTCCTTGCAGGATATGTCGGAATCCTTTCAGTTTATCGTACTGCTTTAAATCCGCCAGCTGATCTTCAATGTCCTCCGCTTGTAGATCCACCCAGCCAACAACCCCTTTAACAAAGGTTTTATCCGCCGCATTTTTAAGTTGAAAAAGATTTTCGGCCGGAGACTGATCCGACTGAACGACAACGCTTCCATCAAAATGATGCTGTTGAAGGATTAGCAATAAGGTTGAGGGCAAATAATCAGCCCTCAATACCGCCATATCATCTGTTATCCAGCTGTCCCTAACCGCATCATAAATCCAGAAATGCTGATGAGAATCAATTTTTAACATAGTTCTTTACCTGCTGTTTCGAAGTACCTAAGCCTTCAATACCCAACTCTACAACATCACCATCTTTAAGGTATACTGGCGGGTTAAAACCTAAGCCTACACCTGCAGGAGTTCCTGTAGAGATTACATCACCTGGCAATAGGGTCATAAACTGACTCACATAAGCCACAACGAAGGCAACATTAAATATAAAGTTGGATGTGTTGCCATCCTGCATTTTCTGACCATTTACCGTCAACCAAAGACGCATATTATTCACATCAGCAATTTCATCCTGAGTAGCCAAAAACGGACCTAAAGGAGCAAACGTATCACAACCTTTTCCCTTATCCCATGTCCCATTTCTCTCCAACTGAAACTCACGCTCAGATACATCATTATGCAAGGCATAACCCGCTACATAATCCAATGCATCAGCTTCTTCAACATAAGATGCTTTCTTACCAATTACTACGGCAAGTTCCACTTCCCAGTCTGTCTTTACAGAGTTTTTAGGAATTACGATATCATCAAAAGGCCCAGCCATCGAAGTACTGGCCTTCATAAATATAACTGGTTCAGACGGTATAGCTGCATTGGTTTCTTTGGCGTGATCGGCATAGTTTAATCCGATACAAACAATTTTAGAAGGGCGGGCTATTGGGGATCCCAATCTTGTGCCAGCAGGAATAGCAATTAAGTTACCTTCATTTGCTTTCACAAACTCTTCAAGTCTTTCCAATCCATTGTCATTAAAAAACTGCTCGTTATAATCTCCGCCGAAGGCCGAAGTATCATACCAAATATCGTTTACAATTACACCGATTTTCTCTTTACCGGCAGCTCCCCATCTAATTAATTTCATCTTTTTTTGTCCTATTTAATTTTCAATTCAATTATGGTATCAATGTCGTCCATTTTTACCCCATCCAAATATACTATTGTCTGATCTCCAGTTTGTTTAAATTTTAATTTTGTACCAACATTCATTAAAGTGGCCGAAACCACCTTCTGCTGTAGTTTTGGTAAAGCAATATTAGGTTGTTTGATCTTATTAATCACGTGGGCATATAGGATTTTGTCTTTTTCTGTAACTACACCCCAGTCCTGCACATCAATAAGATTCCCTCTCGTACCGTATATACTTGCACCATATACCTTCATCCAGTCGCCAATTTTAGCAAGCGTATCAATATTTTCCGGCTGAATGATCCCATTTGGCATTGGGCCTACATTTAATAAGAAGTTGGCATTTCTACCGGCATCATTTACCAGGTAATGAATTAACTGTTTTACAGTCTTATATTTCCTGTCGGTGATGCTAAATCCCCATGAATTGTTCATCGTTTCGCAAGTTTCCAGTGGAAGCTGAGAAACGCTGGCTCCACCAAAACCGGAGGTATTAAAACCTGGCAAATCCTTCTCAAACATTTGAAAATCTTCGCCCGCTATAGGCGATAAATGGTGGTTATTACCCACCATACACTGCAGCTGCAGCTTGTGAATTAAGCTGTAAATCTCGTCGTAGTGCCAATCTACCTTCGATTTTAAGGTTTTGTCCTTGTCATTATCCAGCTGATCCCAATGTCCATCAAACCAAATTCCGGAAATCTCTCCATAATTGGTAAGTAACTCTGTTAGCTGCGCTTTCATAAAAGCAATATAGTTATTCCAATCGCCCTTTTCTGTCCGCCCAGTACCTTTTCCAGTTTTCCCTGTGGCATACTGGTAATCGGTACGCGACCAGTCCAACAATGAATAGTATAAGAACAACTTTATTCCTTGTTTATGGCACTCCCTAGCTACTTGTGCTACGATATCCTTTCCATAAGGCGTCTCTGTGATCTTCCAGTCCGACTGTTTAGTATCCCAGTTGCTAAAACCATCATGGTGACGGGTAATAAGCGTAATATACTTCATACCCGCACTTTTTGCCGCATTTACCCACTTCGCGGCATCAAAGGCTGTAGGATTAAAAAATCCTTTTAGTCGCTTGTAATCCCCTACCTTGATATTTTTATTGTTCATCACCCACTCGCCATCACTCAACACGCTAAAAGCTCCCCAATGGATAAACATCCCAAACTTCATGTCCTGAAAATCCTTCCTCGAAGCAAGGTTTTCCGCCGTTGGCGTGTATTGTTGCGCGCTTAAGCCAAATGAGCAGCTCATTGCAAAAAGTAAAATAATCAAGCGTAGCTTCATGTGCGTGGTTCTGGTTTGGTGATATATGTGTGATTTTAGTTATTCAACTTAATAAATCCTCCATCTAATGGATAATCGTTTCCAGTTACAAAACCAGACTCATCAGCGCAGAGATAAAGGGCCAATGAAGCTACTTCTTCTGGTTTTCCCATCCGACCTATCGGCTGACTTTTCGACAATTTCTCGAATATTTCAGCTTCCTGGCCTGCATAATTTTTAGCAATAAAGCCATCTACAAAAGGGGTATGTACCCTTGCTGGAGAAATGCTATTGCACCTGATCCCTTCAGCCATATAATCTTTAGCCACAGACATCGTCATGGCGAAAATCGCTCCCTTACTCATAGAGTAAGCAAAACGGTCTGACAGGCCAACTACAGCGCCAATAGAGGCCATGTTTAACACGACACCTGAACCTTGGGCTTTCATTGCTGGGATAGCCGCGAACAAACAATTGTAGGCTCCTTTAACGTTCACATCAAAGACCTTCACAAAGTCTGCTTCGCTGGTATTATCGGCTCTTCCAATATGGGCAATACCCGCATTATTCACTAAAATATCAATTTTACCGATTTGCTTAAAGATAGCAACAACCGCTTCTTGATTACTGACGTCGCAACCGTAAGCATCAGCTAAGCCTCCTTCGGCCTTTATTTCATTTACAGTCTGCAAACCCGCATCTGCATTCAACTCTATAATATGAACATGAGCACCTTGTTTGGCAAAAAGCGTCGATATTGCCTTGCCAATTCCACTTCCTCCACCTGTAATAATTGCTGATTTTCCTTTTAAACTAAACATTTTTTATAATTATAATGAAACTCCTCTTTTCCACGGAATAAAATCGTCCTGATTTAACAATACTGCTTTAGGGATTTCTTCGCCACTTGCCGCTTTAATGCAATATTCCAAAATCTCCGTCCCCATTTCTGCGATGGTCTTCTCTCCACGTATAATGGCTCCTGTATCAATGTCAATAATATCACTCATCCTTGTTGCCAATGCCGTATTGGTAGCAACTTTTATCACCGGACAAACTGGGTTTCCCGTTGGGGTTCCCAATCCAGTCGTAAACAAAATCAAAGTAGCCCCACTTGCTGCTTTTCCTGTAGTTGCTTCCACATCATTTCCAGGCGTACAGACTAGACTAAGTCCTGGTTTTGTAACCGGCTCTGTGTAATCTAGTACATCAACCACCGGCGAATTGCCCGCCTTTTTAGCTGCTCCAGTGCTTTTTATGGCATCTGTGATCAAACCATCCTTGATATTACCCGGAGAAGGGTTCATGTGGAATCCTGAGCCCACAGCATGCGCTTGTGCATCATATTCCCGCATTAACCTAATGAATTTCTCCGCCGTTGGTTCATTTACACATCTGTCAATTAAATTTTGTTCGGCTCCACAAAGCTCAGGGAACTCTGCGAGCAAAACTTTGGCACCTAAAGCTACTAATAAATCAGATGTATATCCAACAGCCGGGTTAGCAGATATCCCACTAAAACCATCACTTCCACCGCATTTAACGCCAACACACAACTTACTTAAAGGTGCTGGTTTCCTTTCTACCTTATTGATCTCTTCTAATCCTATAAATGTTTTGAGAATCGCGCCTTTAATCAGCTGTTCTTCACTCTGACTTTGCTGTTGTTCGAATATAATGACAGGCTTATCGAATGAAGGATTTCTCTTTTTAACATCATCCAACAAGTTTTGTGTTTGTAAATGCTGACAGCCCAGACTTAATATAGTTATACCGGCAACATTAGGATGATCGGCATAAGCAGCTAGCAATTGGCTAAGCAAAGCTGAATCCTGTCTTGTTCCACCACAACCACCTTGATGATTTAAAAATTTAATGCCATCAACATGCTTGAATACGCGTTTTTTAAGCGGCTCCACTGGGGCAAGCTCATCAATCTTAAATGAAGTAATATCCACCCCGTTTTGATAAGCATCCAATAACTGCTCCGTAAACTGCTTGTATTTATCAGTTACGGTATAGCCCAAAGTATTGTATAAAGCTTCTTTTATAACATCAAGGTTTCTGTTTTCGCAGAACACTGTTGGCACAAACAGCCAATAATTTGCCGTCCCCACTCTCCCGTCAGCACGATGATAGCCATTAAAGGTTCTGTCCTTAAATTGGGTTACATCAGGTACCTGCCATTCATAATTCACCTTTCTATAGGCGTAATCCTGCGAAGCATGATGTACATTATCGGTAGTCATCAATCCTCCTTGCGGAATAAAAGCCGTTGCTTTTCCAACAAGTACACCATACATTAAAACCTCTCCATCAAGGGCAAGATCCTCAATAAAGAATTTATGTTTAGCCCGGATATCATCTTTTAAGGTGATTACCATACCGTTCCACTCTACGATTTTACCTTTAGGCAAATCTTGCAAAGCCACCAACACATTATCATCGGGGTGGATTTGCAGAAAACTTTTCACTGTATTTTCTGACATTAGGCGTTTAACTCAAATATTTTATCCATCATTATCCATTTCTCTCCAGGCTTAGCTCCAGGCACTGCTTGCTGATATTTCCACATTAGCGCCTCCCATTCCTGTACCTTCTCATTACTTGCATCCATTGCCGACTTACGATCAAAGCTAAATGTATCATTTACCTCCATAATCATAAACAAGCGGTTGCTTGTCCTGTAAATCTCCATATTTTCAATACCTGCCGAGGTTATACTTTCTATAATCTCTGGCCATACTTTACGATGCATTTCTTCGTACTCAGCAATCAGCTGATCATTGGGTACCATATCTAGCGTTAGACAATATCTTTTATTCATAATTTACGCTTTAACAACTTTATGTCCTTTTAATCCGAACAGGAGTACAACTACAAAACAAACAAGCGGTACAACATATCCAATCTGAATATTTTCGGCTACATCACTGATGTACCCCATTACTGGTGGTAATATAGCACCGCCAACTATTGACATGATGATCAAACTGCTTCCCAGTTTGGTATCGCTGCCAAGATCTTTGATTCCCAGTGAAAAAATAGTTGGGAACATAATTGACATAAAAAAGGCGATCCCAATCACCGCCACCAAGGCAGTTGTCCCGCTAGCAGTAATGGCTACACCACACAGAATTACGTTGATCAATGCATAAATAACCAGTAATCTTTCTGCTTTAATAAATTTCATCAAGAAGGTTCCGATTACTCTACCCAACAGAAAAGCCAATCCCACTCCATACCCGGCATAGTCTGCTGCAGTCTGCTGATCTATACCTGCAGCTTTGGTTGCATATAATATGAAGAAGCTAAATACACATACCTGCGCGCCAACATAAAAGAATTGTGCTGCTACTGCCCAGCTTAAATGACGGTGTCTTAACGCATGTAATATTCCGGTTTTCTCTCCTTGTTTCTTTTCCTCTGTTTCTACAATTTCAGGCAATTTTAAAAAAACGAATATCACCGTGATCACGACGATAATACCTCCCAAAATCAGGTAAGGAGTTTTTACCGAAGAAGCTTCTGAAGCTAATGCCAACTGTCTGGCAGACTCCGACATCTTACTCAACTCCTCATCCGAAGCCCCTTTGATCAAAATTACCCTTGCCCCAATCATCGGTGCAAGTGTAGCTGCCAGTCCATTAAAAGTTTGCGCAAAGTTTAATCGGAAAGTCGCCGTCTCAGGCGGCCCCAATAAAGAAGCATAGGGATTCGCAGCCGTTTCCAGTATCGTCAAGCCACAGGCTATGATAAAAAGCGCTCCCAAAAAGAATATATATAACTGTGTATTTGCCGCAGGAATAAATAAGAATGAGCCTAGGGCAAAAAAGGCCAGTCCGATGATAATTCCGGTCTTATACCCATATTTTTTCATGATAAAACCCGCGGGTAGTGCCATCACAAAGTAAGCGATAAATACTGCTGAATCCACCAACGACGCCTGCAATGTACTCAGACTAAATGACCGCTTTAAGTGCGGAATAAGAATCGGATCTAAATTATGTACAAAGCCCCACATAAAGAATAGTGAGGTGATCATGATAAAAGGGAAAAGATATTTATTTTTCGTCATTGGGTTTAATTATTTGGTTATTCAAAGGACGCGAATTCTGGCACTAATTATTTTATGATATTATCATATCATTAAACGATTTTAGCATATAAAGTGACCATTCTCCTCTAAGGCTGGAATCTTTGCCTGAAAAAGGCAAAGTTCCTAGGCCTTTTCGGAGAAGGTAACTTTATTCCTTACAAGGTGCAAAAAGGATAAAACAAAAAAAGCTTCGGTTACCCGAAGCTTTAAAATCTATTTATACATCATGCCTAAAAGTAAATCTACTCCTTTCCATGTATCACGTCGAAAAGTAAACTCCCTTCCTGTGCATCATGCTTAAAAGCAAAATTACCTTCTCTGAAACGGCCTAGCTTTCTTCGCTTCTTCAGCGAAGCAATGCAGCCGTAGAAGAGAACGGTTATTTTGCTATTTAATAATTTTTAGCAAATACTCACCATAGCCACTTTTCACTAAAGGCCCAGCAAGTACTTTTAACTGTTCTTTATCAATGAATCCCATTCGATAAGCAACCTCTTCAATACAGCCAATCTTCAATCCCTGACGCTCTTCTATCACCTGTACAAATTGACCTGCCTGCATTAATGAAACGAAAGTTCCAGTATCTAACCAGGCTGTACCCCTGCTCAAGACCCCAACCTTTAATTTCCCTTGCTCCAGATATACTTTATTTACATCTGTAATTTCATATTCCCCCCTAGGCGAAGGCGCAATATTTTTAGCAATCTCTACAACGCTATTGTCGTAAAAATACAATCCTGGGACTGCATAATCAGACTTTGGCTGAGTTGGCTTCTCTTCAATAGAGATTGCCACATTATCTTCATCAAACTCTACTACACCGTAGCGCTCCGGATCTGAAACCCGGTAAGCAAATACAACGCCGCCTTCAGGATCTGCACTGGATTGCAAAAGTTTAGACATTCCATCTCCGTAGAAAATATTATCGCCCAATACCAATGCGACTTTATCTGTACCAATAAAATCCGCACCGATCACAAATGCCTGAGCAAGACCATTAGGCTTCTCTTGTACAGCGTAGGAAAACTTACATCCCAGCGCCGAGCCATCTCCCAATAGCTTCTCAAAGTTTGGCAAATCATGTGGTGTAGAAATGATCAACACTTCATTGATACCAGCCAACATTAAAATCGACAATGGATAATAGATCATTGGCTTATCATAAACAGGCATCATTTGCTTGCTCATGGCCAGTGTTAAAGGATGAAGTCTTGTACCACTTCCTCCGGCTAGAATTATTCCTTTCAAGTTATTTTATTTTTGAGGTTAATATTTAATTTGATTAGCTCTAGAATGACTTATCTCGAAGATACACTATTTTCAAGTTCAGCATACCATTCGGCACCATATTTTCTAATCAGTGGTCCTTTTAAAAACTGGTAGACAGGAACTTTCAGTTCCCTTCCGAACGAACAAGCATCATGACAAATGTGCCATCTGTCATAATTCAACACTTCAAACTCAGGATATTGGGTAATCCGGATAGGATACAAATGGCAAGAGATTGGCTTTTGCCAGTCTACCAAGCCTTGCTCATAACCTTTCTCTATCCCACATTTAGTGATTCCATTTTCAAACGTGACATAAGCACATTCTTTATTCCCGTCCACACAAGGAGTGGTCAGATCTCCATCGGCGTCAACCACCGATGTGCCTTGTTCCTCTATCGCAGCTATCCCTTTAGGTTCAAGTAGATGCTTGATCTTTGGATAAATATCTTTGAGAATAGCGGTTTCAGCTACATCAAGCGGTGCACCCGCATCTCCTTCCACACAACAAATTCCTTTGCATTTGTTCAGGTTACATACGAAACTTTCCGTAATGACATCCTCATGAACCAGCGTATTCTGTACTTCTATCATTTTCTTATTTCACTATGGCCAATGGGTATTTCAATCCCGTAGCCGATTTAATCTCCATGGTTACAGATCCAACTATAATCTCCACCTGAGCCTTTACAGGCACCCTGTTTCCATCATCTGTTATCCAAAGGTATAATTTACTATCTTTTCTAAAAACTCGCCCAGGCTTTATAGATGGGCTAAATTTCAAACATTTTATTTTACCAAGTTTGGTTTTAACAACCTCCCTGCCTACAAACTGGATTTCCAGCTGACTAATTTCATCACCGAGGAAATAATTCAACTTTACAAAATCGCCCGACTTCATCTTTGAAATATCCAGACTCCGGGCAAAATAATAAGCCGACACCAAATCAAAAGTTTGAGCCGTTGGCGTTTTAAATGTACCCTGTGTAGCCACAACCTTTTTCTCTTCCTGTTGGAACCTCGCCTTATCCTGTCGACGGTATCCACCCTCACGTATATTCTCCTGATAGAAATAAGGCTTTAAATTGTCCTTATCAATAAATGAATCGTAATGATCTCTTATTTTGTAAAAAATATCAAATGTACCTGATGTTGCGCCATCTACTAATAGTTTATAGGTGGGCTTACCATCAAATTTAAGATCTGATTCCTGTACCTTGATTTCGCCTTCGGCAGCGGTAATAAAACCATACTTCAATTTATACTTCAGTATTTCTCCCGCCTGAAAAACTGGCTCCTTCACAAAAGGCAGCTCCTGGGCCAGTCCTTTAAAACTCAGAAATACGACAATTACGAACAATAGGGACCTTCTCATAACTGAGTTAAAACAAAAAGCAAACCAATTAATCTTTACGCTTGTAAATTGGCACGGTAGAACATGGTTCACCATACATAATGCTCTTCACAACCGGGGTCAACAAATTGGTGATTTCAACGTAAGCAGCTACGGTAACGTCTATATCTGCACAACCTTTGATGACAACACGCTCTCCGGCAAAATCTTCCAAATTTATTTTTGCCAGCGCTTTTGTAAATAAAACAGCTTCCAATGTTTCCAAACTTCCAAATGAGACCTCATTGGCATAAGGTTTCATTTTAGTAGCCAGTAGCATATAAGCCCAGGTCGGCACAATTGCATCTGCACTGCAGATGATCGCTACATTTTTACCAGTATAAACCGACCAGTCATTCTCTTTTATAAACGCTCTAAAATCCTTCTCCCTTAACATCAGGCCATGAAAAAGGTTATCCTTTATGTCGTAAACAACACGCTCACCATGATTAAAATAATCTTCAAGGTTAAGTGTAACCAATCCACTAGCTGCTACTTTATTAACGAAATTTTCCTGAATATCCATGTTTCCAATATTATTAACTAGATAAAAACGCCCTTTTAAAACAAAAAAGCCGGAAGCTGTTAGGCTTCCGGCTACAAAATTACGTAAAATAAGATTAATAGAATTTCACCCTATTGTCTTTTATCTTGCTTTTATCTTGCAAGGCCTGGAATGCTGCACCCAAAGAGCGCTGTGCATTAGCTTGCATCATGATTTCTTTTTGTTTGTAAGTGTTAGCCAATGGAGCTGGATTGCTAAATCCGTCTACTGCAAACACATATACACCCATGCTACCATCAACAGGTTTTGAAACTTTACCTGGTTGAGAACCGAATACCGATCCAACCAATTTATTTTCTTGAGCTGCACCTGGAATAATTGGGTTAGCAAATACAATGTTCTCTACAGGGTTAACTTGCTTGCCCAATTTTTGAGCAACCTGTTCAATTTTAGCTGCACCTTCTAAAGCCTTATTTGCTTTTTCTGTTAGCATTTTAGCTTTAACTGCATTACGAACCATTGGCTCAATTTCTTTTTTAACTGCTTCTAACGAAAGTGGACCTTTTGGCTTCACATCAGTTACACGAGCAACAACATAAGCGTTGTCCATTTGATAAACCTCTTTAAGCACATCACCTTTATCAGCTGCGTAAGCATCACGGATCAATTGACGAGGGTTGTCTAAACCTGGAGCAAAACCTTGAGTCGGAGTAACCTTATCTGCTACACCAACAGTATAGCCACCTTTTTGCGCCAATGCAGCAAAGTCAGCACCTTTAACTTCGTTTAAGAAGCTGTTTGCTTTTTTATAAGCTGCATCTCTTGTTTTATTACTCGAAACTAATCCTTTCTCTATGTAAGCCAACTTAGCTACTTTTGAAGAACCAATTTGTTTCTCGATTTTAATTAAGTGTACACCAAATTGAGAAGTCACCACTTTAAGATCACCAGGTTTGCCATTAAATGCTGCATTTTCAAACACAGGCACCATTTGACCACGACTGAACGTACCTAGATCACCACCTTTATCTTTAGAACCATCAACGCTATATTGACGAGCAAGGCTAGCAAAATCACCACCATTTTGAACCAATGTTCTTAATGAATCGGCTAATTTTATGGCTTTATCATTACCACCCATTTTAGATGGGTCAATTAAGATATGGCTTGCTTTTACTGAATCTGGAGAAAACCGAGTATCAATAACCTTAACTAGTTTATAAGAATTACCTGAGAATTTAGGTCCATAAAAACTACCTGCAGGAAGATTAAACACTACTGAATCAACAGCAGGATCTAATTTACCTTTAGACATATAAGTATAAGGAACTTTCACATCAGAGTTAACTGCTGCAAATAAAGAGTCGTTTCCGGCGATTTTGAAATCAGCAGCCAATTTATCTACCTGTGCTTTTACTGCTGCAGAATCAGATTTTGTCGGATTTACACTGAAAGCCACATATTCGAATGAGCGAGTCTCTGTAGGGTTTTCAAAACGTTTTTTATTTTCATTGTAATAATCTGAATAATCAGACTCCGTTGGTTTTACAGTTGCATCAGGTATTGAAGCATAATCCAACAGTGCATATTTGAAACTAGCCAGTTTATTACGGTTCAAGTATTCGTCATTTGCTTCCAAAGTGGTTACATAAACCGAATTACTGATTAAGTTGGCGTATTTTTTCTGTAAGGCTTGTTTTTCAATCTCTTGTTGCAAAAGAACCCACTGTTGTTTTAACTGAGGATTTTTATCCTGTTGTTTCAACGAGTTTATAATTTCGGCACGGTTTACTTCGCCAGTTTGAGGATTGCCAAAATACTGTACAATCAGTGGACTTGGATTTTTTCCTTGAAGCAAGTCAAACAGCTCATCACCTGAAACCGTTAAACCTAAACGTGCATATTCCTTACCTAAAAGGATACCTGCCACTTCACCTTGCCATACGTTATCTACGGCCATAGCTTGCATTTGAGCATTGCCGGAACCGCCATATTGTTGTTTAAACTGAGCTAAGCTCTGATCTACTTTCGGACCAAATTGATCTATGCTAATTTCTTCACCATCGATCGACCCTACAACTTTCTGAGATTCGGCCCAAAAAGGCTTCCCTACGTTAATTGCATCGCCAACCAAAAATGCAACAATTGCAAAACCGATGGCTCCTATCAAAATATAGCCAGCACGATTACGCAAAAATGTCATTAATCCCATAATATTCTTATTTATAATTCTTTTTTAAGAGCGCGCAAGATACAACTTTTGCGAAAAAAAGAAAACATTAAATTATTCGCCAAATTTTTCTTCAATATAAGTCTGACCGTAACCACTTCCGGCAGTATAATAACTAAAGTCCTGAGGGGCGCTAAAGTTAACCGCATTGGCAAAAGAGCCATCAGGCCTGGTCACTATTCCTTTAGGCGAAAAAAACATTTGCTTATTCTGATCCCAGGTCAATTCTTCTGTATTAAAAGTCAGCGTCTGGTTCACTACAACCACATTTCTTTTAAAAATGATCAACTTTTCTGTCTCCTTCATAATGGCATAATCCGAAGTAATAGAGCCCGTAATATTCTGTTTCTCATCTAGGAATTGAATCTTCACGCCTTTGGGCATCTCCTGAAACATCGCACCACTTGAAGGAGTAATCTTATCCAGTACAGGAGCAAATCCTTTAGCCTTAACTTTTGCAGAATCACTATAAATAATATCTACGCCGATGGTCCTATTGGTATCCAGACTAACCTTTTTTGAAAGTTTAGCCACCTTCTTCAGATCGTCATCACCACACGAGCTCAGAGAAAGCTGAACAACACAAAGCATTGCTATACAAAAAACCATACCCGGACTTTTCATCCAGGTATGTGTATTTTTTAATGCTGATAAAGTTGTCATAAAATATTATGAGTTCATTAGTCAAACTTGAATCGTTTAAACCAGGTATCGTTAAGTGTAATTCCTAAGTGAAAATTAATATAATTTTCCTGAACCAGACCATTGGTCAATGTTCCTCTTCTACCCAGCTCCGTTGTAAAGTTAAGCTTACTAATTGCAAATCTGGTATATCCAAGTGGGAGGCCCAGACCAAAAGTAACGGCCATTTGTTTAATATCCTGATCGTTTACTTTGATATAAGTCTTATCGTACGCAAAGCCTAATCTATAGTCTACCCTGTTAAAGTAACTTCCAATCGAGGTGATATCTGGTGTAATCTGTCCACCTACGGAAGCTCCCCAGCTGTCATTAAGGCCACTGTTCACACCGTCAATACTCAATTTAGACCAGTTTCCCATTCTATAATCAGCACCAATCAACCATTTATTGTCTTTCTGTATGGAAATTCCAAAATTATGTACTAAAGGTAGCTTTAACTTTGCAGAACTGTTTTCAACAAAAATTGGCGTATCGATAGCTGTTCCTTCTTCTCCAGTGCTTTGTCTAAGGTATCTTGTTACCGCAAAAGTTCTTTTAGAGTTTATTGAAGATGGAGATGAGCCTGAATAGCCAATTGTAATGCGGCTTTTTAGGCTTAATGGAATCTCATATTGAGCACCATAAGAGAAGCCAATACCGCCAACACTATTTTTTTCCTGCTGTTTTGTATTGACAGATGGGGAACTTTGCAATTCTAAGGCACTGTTCTGAACCATGTTTCCAAAAATGTACTCCACATTTACACCCACTCTAAAGTGATCACCAAACTGTTGACCAATCCCCATGTAAGCTTTTGTCAATCCACCTTCTCCTGAATATATTCTATTCACTGAATTGGTATCCGTAGACGAAATTTTTCCCATGCTGCTATTCTCATAGCCAAGCTCGGTGAATGGCAACAAACCGAAGCTTAATCCTGTACGGCCCGCTTTAATAGGAAAAGCAAGAGCCACGTGGTTTAAAGTAGCATTAAAACTACCTTCGCTTTCACTCCCTTTCTTCAAGGTCTTAAGCGTTCCGGACATCCCCATATCAACTGTAGTTGATGTAATACCGGCATAAGTTGCCGGATTCTGCATGTTAATATTGTTGAAATACATGCTAGGTTTGAAAACGCCGGTAGAGATGCCACCCATTGCCTTAAACTGAGGCAACAATAACCCTTTAACATTTCCAAGACCATATCTCGAATATGGTGATTGTGAAGTAACCTGTGCCTTTACTGTAGCACTAGTTAACAAGATCATTACGGCTACTATATAATTAATTTTTTTGTACATATTCAAATGCAATAACTTCATTTAATCCTTTTAATACCAAATACGGATCGTGTGTAATTTGAGGCGCAAAGATGCTGTTTTTTAATTGTTCTAGCAAAAAAGCAGCATTACCCCCTGTCAACAATACCGTCAGGCCTTTATTTTCTTTATTATAAGCGGATATAAAACCCTCAACTTCGTTTATTACTCCTTGTAAAACACCATTTTTAATCGCCGAATTGGTATCGGTTCCCTTAGGTATTTCCATATCCTGATCCCACTTTACCAGTGGTAATCTACCTGTAAAATGATGAAGCGCTTTAAAACGCATATCAATTCCCAAGCTAATACTTCCACCAAAATACTCGCTATTGCTATTCAGTAAATCATAAGTAATGCATGTCCCTGAATCTATCATCAAACAATTTTGTCCAGGGTAACAACGATTTGCGGCTATTACTTTAGCCCATCTATCTAAGCCCAGTGTAGAAAGTGTCTGATAATTATTCTTTATTCCGGTATTGATGCTTGTAGAAAATGGGATGTAATTTGTGTTTGACTTTAAAACATGAATTACATCTAATAAATCTTCACTAACACTGGAAATAGATGAATTAACTATATGGTATTGTTTTATTAGTTTGATCAGTTCAGCAGGTACAATTTCTTTAAGAACCTGGTAGTTAACCATTGTTTTTTCATCAAAAACAGCCAGTTTACTATTTGTATTACCTATATCTATAACCAGATTATGCATTAACGGCTCCAAAGTTCATTGCACAAAGCTATCAATCTTTAGCTAGTTTCAAGGTCCCAAATTGTTAAAAAAAGTTAAACAAACAAAAAGTATTGAATGGCGAAAACCAGGATAAGGAATAGGCTTTCATAAAACCATCTCTTTTTTGCGTTTGAGAAATAATAAGCGAGCAAAACAGCTCCCGGAGGCACACATAACAGGAAGTGATATAACCTAAAATCAGGCTTGGTATAAAAGCTCGCAATACTAACGATGAACATAAAAAACAACATCTGAAAGGCCTTACGGGTGCTGATAAAGCTCCTGAAAAAATTCTCTCTTAATTGAAGCACCGCCAAAATCATCATGACCAAGACAGGTACCAATACCAGATAATCGTTATAATTGATTTTAAAAACAGATGGAAACTTATTACCAAGTGGCAGCCATATTTTATAAAACACGGACAAGCTATCATTCCAGTAATAAAATACGCCTACAAAAAAGAAAATGGTTAAAAACCCAACCAGTCCAGATACCCATTCGCGCCAGTTAAAGGACCTGTACAGCAACAAGGCTAGCCAGATCATCACCAGCATTACGATAAAAGGAAAATAAATCAATGTTCCAATTGCGATGATCATTCCAATATCAAACATAATCATGATGGCATTTGGGGATTTACCAATCTTCAAAAATTTATCCATCATCCAGATCACCAAAAAATTACAGATCAATGTAGGACTCAACACCAAAAATGGCATAAATAAACTTGCGCCAGTGATATACATCAGGGCAGGTAAAAAACCAGGACGGTTTAACAAGCCATGATTATTTACCACGCGGTTAAACAAAATAGCTTGTACGTAGATCAAAATGCCCGCAAAAAATACATTGCTTACAGGAGAAAAGAAACTTTGCACCGGTATTTTAATAAAGAACCGGGTATAAGACTCTAAAAACTCAAAATTCAGTTGAGGTGGAAGGTCTGCAAAAATCGCCATGCGCAAAAAAAACGTATATGCGAATAGCAGAAGCAGGTTTATGGGATTTAAATTTCTAAATTGATTGATCATGCCGCTTTACAAAAACAAAGTAAAGCAAATTATCTGGCAAACTGCTTGACAACTTTATCAATTACGGCAGCGGTTTCGTCTGGAAAATGAAACTGATGTTCTTGTGAGCTATTTACCCATTTTTTAATTATTGGAAGCCAATTCTTATTACTGGCCCAAATTACAGGCAATCCAAATTGTTTGAGCGCGTAGGCATTGCACTGTTGTTCGTATTGAAATTTCATTGGTGCAACCAACAATTTCTTACCAAGGAAAAGTGCTTCGGCAGGCCCTTCAAACCCACCTCCGGTAAACAATCCTTCGCAGGAAGCGAGGCTTTTATTAAACAATTCGTTGTTTACTGGACTGACATTTACATTCCCATTTACATAGCTTTGCTTGCAGTGTTTAGAAAACACTTCCCATTTTACATGCGGAATTTGCTTTAACAATGGAACCAGGGATTGATCATCTACTGCCGGTAAGTATACGGTATAATGGCCCAAATTTGTGGTCAACATATTTCTGATTTCCGCTCTGATGACTGGTGTATAAATAAAATCATCGTACCTGTCAAAATGAAACCCTACGTAGTGTGTAGCCGGGGCATAATATTTCATGACCAACTGCGCCCAATCAATACTTCTAGGTTTTGGAACATTGCGGGATTGAAAAGAAGCCTGATGGCTAAGACCAACACTTTCTATCCCCTTAGTTTTACAAGCCCAGGCAGTTACAGGCTCAAAATCATTCAGAATCAGATTATAATCTTTAAGCGGAATCTGGCGCATATCCTTTACAAATTGCGGCAGGTTCATGGACTTCCAGGTTTCGTAATGATTTACGCCTCCTTTTTTTCCAAAAATAAAACTGAAGCCATGCAGCTGGTATTTTACTTCCTGTGTCAATTTCACATCCGCCTGTGTCCCGCTGATCAATAGATCTACATCGCCATGTTGTTGTAATAAGGGCACAATTTCCCTCGCCCGACTAATGTGGCCATTGCCTGTACCTTGTATGGCATAAAGTATCTTCATCCGCACCGAATATCTGTAATTTTTAGGCCTTAGGCAATTTCTAATTTAATCTTTTGCAATAGGGTATTGATATCGAGCTTACTATGTAGGTCATCCCCATCAGACAGCTCTCCCTCTTCCACCTCATCCTTCTGAAAGTTTTCCTGCTCGTATTTAAAGACCTTCCAGGACTTATCATAGTATTCAAGCGCAGTCAGATTTTCCACCCAATCTCCACTATTTAAATAAGTTACTTCACCACTTTCAGTAGTAATCGTTCTCATTTCAGGCTGATGAATATGACCGCAAACTACGTATTCATAGCCCTTTTCCGCAGCCAGCTCGGCAGCTGTATTTTCAAAACCATTGATAAACTTTACTGCATCCTTAAACTTTGCTTTAATCCGTTTAGAGAAGCTCATTTTTTCTCTTCCCATAAGTGCCAGACACCAATTTGCAAAACTATTGATCAGAATGAGCATATCATAGCCTACCGCACCCAACTTGGCCAACCACTTGGAATGCTGCATGGTAACATCAAATATATCACCATGAAAAAACCAGGCCTTTTTGCCGTCTAACTCTACAACTAATTTATTTTGCAAGTGAAATGTTCCCATATGCATATCTGCGAATTTCCGCAGCAGCTCATCATGGTTACCGGTCAGGTAATAAACAGGAACGCCCTCTACCACAAACTTCATTAGCTTCCTAACTACTTTCATGTGGGTTTCGGGCCAGTATCTTTTGCTAAACTGCCAGATATCGATAATGTCACCATTTAAAACCAACATCTTGGGTTTAATACTTTTAAGGTATTTCAATAATTCCTTAGCGTGGCAACCGTAAGTACCCAAATGTACATCAGAGATTACGGCGATATCAACTTCTCTTTTAGGCGTCATTCTTTCCAAGCAATACTTTTTTACTTTACAAAGATGCAAGCCTCAAATTAACAAGATGTTAAGTAATAGTTAAATCCTTCAAAAACGTTTTTTTTCGATTTTTCATCGGAGGCTTTTCAGCCCGGTAGGCACCGCTTACTGGGACTTTACTACGCCAGCTCTTCGGCTCTTGTCTCAATTGGTTTTTTCCGAACGAGGTGCGAAGGAGACCCGAAGCAGAGACGACTTAATAGCGAGCTTGTATATAGCGACGGTACCGCGATCCTGCAGGCGCCATGCAGACCTGAAAACGGCCCCGAAAAAATTTTGATTGTTGCTACTTTAGCCTTTGGAACTTAAATATAACGAAAATAAAATCATTGGCAAAGTAAGCTGTCTCTTATAGCAAAAAAAAGAGGTTGTACCATCTTTTATCGATGATACAACCTCTTAAAGTCTAGTTAACAATTAAATTCTGCTAGGCAGCTTTTTTCTTTTTGTTTTCTGTATAAAATGCAAAACCCAAACCAGCAACTAATAAAATTGATCCGATCAAAGAGATCCACTCTCCTGTATAATAAGATACTGGTTCAAACTTAAATTCTACCTTGTGGTTCCCTGCTTCCAGCTGCGCTGCACGCAACACATAATCAGCTCTAAAATAAGGCTTCTTAACCCCATCCACATACATGTTCCATCCTTTGTCATAATAGATCTCAGAGAACACCGCAACAACGTCTGTAGGCGCACTGTAAGTATAGACAAGGTGATCTGGGTTATAACTCTCCAGATTAATAAGTGCGCCAGTACCTGGGCCTAAACGTTTCTCATCAATCATGCCCTTATACTTCACATCAACAATAGCTTCTTGTTTCGGATCGAAACTGCTAATTGCTTTCATTTCCTCATCAGCATCTTTTGCAAACTGAACATGTGGTACGATCCAGGCATGTCCTGCAGCCGTAGCATTACGCTGCATTTTGTAAGAACCATTTTGCTGATCCTGGGTGATGATGTACTTGGTATTTAACATATCCAACACATCTTGATTGATGCTTTTAGAAAACTGATGATCAATTAATTCCTGGTAGCGTTTTAATTTAGCCGCATGGTATCCACCGATTGTTTTATGGAACGCTGAGGCACTTGCATCAGAGAAAGTACTAATGGTTAGGTCTAATACTCTAAAATCAGGATCCTTATCTGCTATAATAAACGTATCTACATCCCTTGGCTGATAATGATTGGCTAAATCACTTTTGCTTGAGAAATTGCTGTTGTTCAAATAACGACGATCTACTTGCCACATATCAATCAGCACAGCTAAAGTCAATAAGCCAAATGCCAACTGCATATTCATTTTTTTAGTAATCAATGCCCAAATCAGCGCAAACCCAATTGCAATAAAGATGAACGAGCGAAGGGCATCGGCACGAGCTATAGAGATCCTGTCTTCTATCAATGCATTGGCAATTTTATGTGCAAGTGCTGCATTATTTTGCAAGCTCTGTGTCAATGCCTGAACCACCTGCTGATGGTTCTCTGTTGTAAAACTAAAAAATAAAGTCGGTGCGATGGCCACTATTAATGCAAAACCACCTGTAATACCAGCCGACCATTGCATTTTTTTGATTAGTACTTTTTGATCTATCGTACCATCCTGCACCTCTTTTAAAGCGAGTATAGCCAACAATGGCACCATCAGTCCAACTACAGCTAAAATAGACTCAACTGCTCTAAACTTGTTGTACAGTGGGAAATAATCGAAGAACAAGTTTGACAATACTGGGAAGTTTTTACCGAAAGACAATAGGATAAACAATACCGTTGTTGCCAATATCCACCACTTTAAGTGGCTTCTTACAATAAATAATCCGAAAACAAATAGGAAGCACATAATGGCTCCAAAGTAATATCCACCAGAAGTCCCAGGTTTTTCGCCCCAGTATTGTTGCATATTTAAACTTTGTGCCAACTGCTGAATAGCTTGAGTGGTTTGGTTTGGATCGCCGCCTGTAACCTCTGATATAGCCTTATACATATGGCTTTCAGGCTTAACCAATTCATTTATGCTGGTTGCGCCACCGTATAAATCAGGAATAAGGAAAGTAAAGCTTTCACCAATTCCCTGACTCCAGCCAAAAGCATATTCTTTTGCCTTAGCATTGCCATCATTACCTTCGGCAGCTGTGCTGGCTAAATTAGATTTACCTCTATTGGTTTGATTGGCATATTCTGCTGTTGTCCACAATACACTTGCATTTACCATTAAGGCCAAGACCAAAGCACCCGCCAAAACTCCGAAAGCCTTACCTAATGCGGGAAGTGTTTTTGCCTTATAAGCCTGATAGATTTCGATCCCAACAAAAATAAGGACAGATAAGAATAGGTAATAAGCCATCTGTATGTGGTTAGACCTGATCAATAAAGCAAGAAATAAAGCAGTTAGCGTTCCACCAACCCAATATCGCCCTCGTAAGGTCAAAATAAACCCTGCGATTATAGGTGCAAAAAAGCCAATTGCAAGCACCTTATTGTTGTGTCCGGCACTTATTAGCACAAAATTATAGAGTGTAAAAGCAAATGCAATCGCACCTGCGGCGGCTAGCCATGGGTTTACCTTTAGTACGATGAATAAGAAATAAGCTCCGGTTAACATCAGTAAAACAACGCCTACCGGACTTGGAAATGTGCTAGTAATAAATCTAATCCCGTAAGTCGCTCCATTGTAAGCGTACTGGGCCCAAATCTGATAAGCTGGCATTCCACCAAACATTTGATTGGTCCATAAAGGAGCCTTACCATCTTTATCCTTGTACTCCATGATCTCCTTTTGCATGGCCTTAGCAGCCAATACGTCGTGTTGAGCAGGAGCCTTGCCCTGTAAGACAGGACTGAAATAGACGAAACAGATGATTACAAAAAATCCAAAGATGGCCAGATGAATGCCATTCGCTTTTAACCAGTTATTCATTAAGGTTTGTTTAAGATTAAACTAACCCCAAACTTAGATAAAATGATTTATTTTTATCAGCGTACGAGAACTTTTTTAAAAAAAATCTTTAGCGGGGTAAAACTCGGCTATTTTACTTCTTCGTAATCTACAAAATCTCCAAGATTGTCGGTTTTACCCGTCTTAGGTTTTGGCGGCATATAATCAATAGAAATTGATCCTTCGGGTTTGCCTTGAGGTTGTCTTGCTTGACGCTCAGCCTGCTGCTGCACTTTACTAAATAGATTCCTCAATACTAAAGGAAATACCAAACGAATGATAACACGTATGATATAAAGTACTAGTAAAGTGATTAATATGAATTTTATAAATCCCATTTTATTATTTTAACTTTTATAATGTAGACGGAGTTGGAATCTAATTATTACAGCGCCGGTCTGTTTATTGCATAGCAATTACAATACCATCGGCTTAATTGTCATCCACAATAGCGGCTACCCTGCCGATCTGTCCGTCTTCCAGACGTACCTTAATGCCACGTGAATGAAATGATGCCGAAGTAAGCAAGTTTGCAACAATGCCTCTTGTTAATTTTCCACTTCTTTGGTCTTTCTTAAGGATAATATCTACTTCTAACCCGGGATATATATCCTGTCTACTCTTTCCGTCCATTATACAAAGCTACGACTTAGCAAATCTTTCTTCAAACATTTTTTCCATAGCAAACATCTCATCCCGTAAACGGGCTGCCAATAAGAAGTCCATGTCTTTTGCTGCTTTACTCATGTCCTTACGTGTTTTATCAATTGATTTCTGCATTTCAGCTTTAGTCATGTATTGAACAATAGGATCCGCAGCCATGCTCACCTCATTTACTTCAATATATGGCTTAGCACGTTTCGTTTCGCCCGAAGAGAAATCGAGCACAGAAGTCTGCTCCAGTATCGCCTCCCTGCTTTTACCCACAGTTTTAGGTGTAATACCATTTTCGAGGTTATAAGCGACTTGCTTCTCTCTACGTCTATTGGTTTCCTCTATGGTACGCGACATGGAATCGGTCATTTTATCTGCATACATAATCACCCTTCCTCTATCATTTCTGGCCGCCCGGCCAATAGTTTGAATCAAAGCACGATCCGAACGAAGGAAACCTTCCTTATCTGCATCTAAAATAGCCACCAATGATACTTCTGGCAAGTCCAATCCTTCTCTTAATAAGTTAATCCCGATCAACACATCAAATTCACCTAAACGTAGTCCACGTAAAATCTCTACCCGTTCCAATGTTTTAACCTCAGAGTGGATGTAACGTACTTTAATATTCAGTCGATCCATATACTTGGTGAGCTCTTCGGCCATCCGCTTAGTCAGCGTGGTCACCAATATCCGGTCGCCCATCTTAATGGTTTTATCAATTTCATCTAGTAGATCATCTACCTGGTTAATGGCCGGACGCACTTCTATTAGTGGATCTAGTAATCCTGTAGGTCTAATCACTTGCTCAATTACCACACCTTCCGATTTTTGCAATTCATAATCCGCAGGTGTTGCGCTCACATAAATCGTTTGTGGTGCCAGTGCTTCAAATTCATCAAAATTCAGTGGTCGGTTGTCTAATGCTGAAGGCAAACGGAAACCATATTCAACCAGCGACAACTTCCGCGATCTATCACCACCATACATGGCTCTGATCTGAGGCACCGTAACATGGCTTTCATCAATCACCATTAAATAATCATCCGGGAAATAATCGAGCAAACAGAAGGGACGCATACCGGGCGACCTGCCATCGAAGAATCGGGAGTAATTCTCAATTCCTGAACAATAGCCCAGTTCTTTCATCATCTCTATATCGAAATTCACCCGCTCTTCCAGTCTTTTTGCCTCCAGCATATGCCTGTCGCCAATTAGCTGGTTTTTGCGAACTTCCAATTCTTCTTGTATCCCCCAAATGGATGAAGTAAACCTATCCTTAGGGGTAACAAACAAATTGGCCGGGTAAATGGCCATATCTTCCAACTTTTCCAGTGTTTTTCCAGTCACTGGATCTATCACAGTTAGCTCTTCAATATCATCACCGAAAAAAGAAATGCGGTAAGCGCTATCCAGATATGCCGGAAAAATATCTACGGTATCTCCTTTTACCCTAAACGTTCCTCGTTTAAAGTCATTGGTGGTACGTGCATACAAGATCTCTACAAGGCTATGTAAAAAGGAATTTCTGGAAATTCTGGTGCCTACAGAAAAACGGAATACTGATCTTGAAAAATCTTCGGGATTCCCCATACCATAGATGCAGGAGATAGAAGATACAACGATAATATCCCTGCGCCCAGACATCAGGGCAGAGGTAGTCCGCAGTCTTAGTTTTTCTATTTCCTCATTGATACTTAGATCCTTCTCTATGTAAGTATTGCTGCTAGCAATAAAAGCCTCAGGCTGATAATAATCGTAATAGGATACAAAATAGTTCACTGCATTTTCGGGGAAGAATTGTTTAAACTCTCCATAAAGTTGGGCAGCAAGTGTTTTATTGTGACTCAGAATTAGTGTGGGCTTTTGAGTCTCCTGAATGACGTTGGCAATGGTAAACGTTTTTCCGGAACCTGTTACGCCTAATAATGTCTGATAATGTTCATCGTTATTTACACCTTCAACTAGCTGTTTAATGGCAGTTGGCTGGTCTCCAGTGGGACTGTAATCGGAAACAATATTAAATTTCATCCGTAAAGTATATTTAAGACAGGCACTCCTGTTCTGAAGAACCTGGAACTATCAAATATAAGGATTATTTATTTTGGGCTAAAAAAAAGCTCCCCTTGAACAATTGTCCAAAGGGGAGCGCATCATAGGGCGATGTTTATATTTTGATGTTAATGATTAGCGGATGTTTTGAGGTATTCCGGCTAGTTCAACAATTCTATTTGGGATAGGAAGTGCATACTTTGGATGGTCGGGAAGCAGCTCATAAACTTTTCCGGCAACATCTCTTTTAAGCGTAACCTTGAAATCAGCTTCTTTGTTCAGTCGTTTCAAATCCATCCAACGGGTACCCCTCAAAATCAATTCTTTCCTACGTTCTGCCAGAATCATTTTAAGCGCAGCTTTGGCATCTGGAGCAGTTAAATCGGCAAATCCAGAAATACGCTTTTTTAATAAAGTATTCAGATCCTTCATCGCGTCGGTTACATTTTCGGCCCTTGCATAGCATTCAGCACGGGTCAAATACAGTTCATCGGTAGCGATTCCTGTAAAGTAGGAATAGTCGCCAGTATAGCTTCCTCTAAATCCAGTAGAACCATCCCTAAGCTCTTCAAAGAATAGATCTTTACGGTAATCCCTGATTGAATAAGAGTCAAAAAGTTCATCAGCTATTCTGAATGTTAATGAAACATCTGTTTGAAAGAACATAATCATTTCCGGACTATTATAGCCTATCATTGGCCAAATGTCGTATGAATCCAAGGTTGCATAATCAACCAACTTATTATTAATCTGTAAAGCGGAATCGGCATATTTACCCGCAGTCGGATAATCGCGCATAGCAAGGTAAGTCCTAGACAAATAAGCATATGCTGCCGCCTTAGAAGGCCTCATCACATGAGCAGCCACTCTGGGAAGTAAAGGCAGAGACGCTTTCAAATCCTTCAAGATCTGATCATAGGTGTCTTTTACATTTGGCCTGGTAGTTTTTATATTAAAATTAGTTGTCCTTGTTAATGGAATCCCTGGGTCAGTTTCTGCTGTGGTGGGCTCATAAGCCTTAGCCCATATTAGTGCCGCCTCTAGAAAAACACGTCCCCTAAAAAACAAGGCAGTTCCTTTTATATTATCCCATTTATCCTTATTGCTAGCAGTTCTCGCTATGCCCTCGATACCCTCAATTACAATATTCGCATTGTAAATCTGACTATAACTGGTGCTCCAATCGTTCCCACCCTGCTCTTCCGACATACTATTGTCTGCCCAAGTATATAAATTTCTATTAAAAAGACTTAGCCCATTGAAATCTGCCGTAGTCTGGTAATAATCATCCGAACTCATAATACCGGACATTGCCGTCGCTAAATTCATCTCAAAATTAGCATCCATTAAAGTCTGATATTCTTCAGGAGTAGTAGGTATCAGCAATTGTTTGTCTGGTTTCTCATCCAGAAATTTTTTGCAGGAAGGGAATAAGCTTGCCCCTGCAAGTAGCAATATATATATATTAGCTCTTTTCATTTCTTTGAGGTTTAGGGGTTAAAAATTTGCACGTAAACCAAGTGCATAACTTGCACGAGGTCGGATGACATTGTTATACTCTGGGTCAAGATCAAATTTATTGGCTTTCCACAATATGCCCAGATTACTTGCATTGGCATAAAACTGCAACTCCTTAACAGGAAGTTTTGTCAGTTGGCTCTTCTTTAAACTGTAAGCCAGATTAACAAATTGTAAGCGGATATGATCGCCTTTATTAACCAAGACTTCTGATGAGTTATAAAAACTATTCCTGTTTTCATTATTTGGGTAGATCAAAGCAGGAACGTTGGTATTCTTTTCATCGCCTGCCTTTTGCCATCTTTTAGCATAATCAGCATGTATACTTTTGCCACCAAACTTGTTGATCTCGGTATAATCTACTGAAGATCTTTTAAAATAGTAGCCCATTTTATAAGTAACGTTTATACTAAGTGTCAATTCCTTCCAGCTTATAGTATTGGTAAAATTACCAAAGACAGTAGGCATGGCCGAACCACTAAACACCATGTTTTCTATCGGATTTTGAATCCCTTTTAAAGCTGCATAATCTTTAGAAACTGCACCATTAAGGTAGCCCTGAGGCTCTCCAGTTAGGGGATCCAACCCTGCCCACCGTTGCGAGATTATAGTATAAACCGGCTGACCAACCATTGGCGTAGCGGTATTTGTACCATTATTTACAAAATCACTACCAATAACAGTTCTGTTATAATATTTCGTCACCTCGTTGGTATTATAGCTAAAATTGAAATTTTGGAACCATTTTACCCCACGATTTAAAATTTTACTACTCAATTCTACATCAATACCATTTCCTTTCATATCCGCCACATTCTTCGTCATCACTCTTACACCTGTAGTAGTATAATCCATTTCTGCCAATCCAAAAAGATCAGTCCCTCTTTTATGATAATACTCAACACTACCAGAAAGCACATTGTTAATCAGTTCGAAATCAGCACCGATGTTAAACATCTTTGCTTGCTCCCAACGCAATTCAGGATTCGGATAATTGTAGATGGATGATTGTGGCAAATTGGTGTAAAAAGCACCCGAACTCAGGCCTACCAGGGAAGTCACAGCCGCTTGTCTGGGATCCAGATTTCCGCTTACCCCATAAGTAGTTCTTAATCTTAAATAAGGGAGGAAGGAAACGTTATAAAAGGACTCTTCTGAAAGATTCCACGATGCTCCGGCTGACCATAATGGTACACCCTTATTATTGGTCGTCACACCAAAAATATTAGATTGATCCTTACGTGCGCTTCCAGAAACAGTATACTTGCCTTTGTAAGTGTAAGCCGCATTTCCGAATACTGAAACATAATTATTCATTGTTTCTTTTAAACGTATTCCATCCGGGATATTTTTATCAACTCCTGTTATAAAATCTTTACGCTTAACATCGTAGTTTACAAGTCCCGTTTTAAGAATATCATCATAGTACCCATAAATCAAATTTGAATTCGACTTACCTCCGGTTGACCGTACCTCTACACCACCAATAGCGACAATCGAATGATCTCCAAATGTCTTGTTTAAATTCAATTGGGCACGAGCATTTTGAGAAATAATGCTGGAATTATCATTAACCAGAATACTTCCCTCCGGAACAGCATATTTAAGTTCAGAACCTTCTAAATAACGCCCTCTATTTATTGAATTTCTGGTAAAGAAACTATTCTCTTCATGAAGCGTTTTTGATTTGATTTGCTGATTTTCATACTGATACTTCAAATCCAGACTCAAACCTTTTACAAATTCATAATTTAAACCTGCATTAGCCAAAATACTCTGTAAGTTAGAAGTTGTACGATCTAATTTATAATCTTCTAAAGGATAATACTTCCAGTCTTTTAAGCGATCCATACCCACCCCTTCTGTATAAGCTTTGCGATATACATCAATCGGGACATTATTTCCATTTCCATCCTTTAATTGAGTATAAGGATAAATCTGATATCCGATCTCCCCAGGTTTATAGGCAGGCTTTCCAGATTTTGAACCACTATTTGTATAATATAAGGAAGTAGTAATCTGTAAATTATTAGTAGGTTTAAAGGTATTTGAAGCCCGCAGGTTTATTCGATCACTTTTAGCAGAAAGCACAGATAATCCATGGTCGTAGCCAGCTGAAACGTTATAGGCATTAGTTGCAGAGCCCCCCTGAAAAGCAATTGCATACTGCTGATCTACAGCCGTATTATACAAATACTTAGAAGCATCATTTCTAACATCATTTCCCCTAAGTGCATCAATACGGGCTTTAGCTACCGCTGGAGTAATTTTATTATCCCTTTGCGCAATTAAAGTTTCTATAACTTCAGACAGTCCAGGCTTCTCTTTGTTGCTTTCCTGTACCCCATATCTGCCTTTCGAGAATAAAAACTGCTCTACATCAATATAATCACTGGTACTCGCTAAATTGTAATCAAAAAGATCTGGCTTTCCAGTAAACGTAACATTGGAATTAAAATTGATTGCTAACGGTTTATTTAAAGTCCCCTTTTTTGTGACAATAACAATAACCCCATTACCAGCTCTTGCGCCCCAAATCGAAGATGCTTGTGCATCCTTCAAAATACTGACACTCTCTACATCGTTTGGATTGATATTATTCAAATCTCCCTCATAAGGGAAGTTATCTAAAATTACTAATGGAGCTTGGTTTCCTTTGATACTGCTTAAACCACGAACAGTAAAACTAGGACGCCCAACTCCGTTGTCGAAAGAAACGCTATTCGCAACACCATTTAAACGGGCAATGATACTCTTTCCGACTTGCTCATTAAGCTTTTCATTACTGATATGCGTAAATGAACCGTTTGCTCTCTCTTTTGGAAGCGTCTGATAACCTGTACTTACCATTACGCTCACTTCATCCAACTCTCCAGCCTTAACCTCCATTTTAATTGAAGGATTAGCTTTCAACTCTTTCACAGTAATTTCTTTGGTTTTATAACCCAGATAATTAATCACCAACACGGCATTTTCATCAACACTTGCCAATTGAAACTCTCCATTCCCATTGGTTTGTGTGGTTTTACTTCCGTCTTTAGTTTTAACAGTCGCTCCAGGTAAAGGCAATCCTTTTTCATCCAGGACTCTGCCCTTTACTTCTACCGCAGCAATAAAATCAATTACTTTATCAAAAAAGCTCTTTTGCTTAATACGGATCACAATACTGTTATCTTCAATAGCATAAGATAGTGGCTGTTTTAATAAACATTTGTCCAATACCTCATTCAAATCAGCATTTTTAAAATCAACATTGATGGTTTTTGCCGCATTAATACTTTTATCAGCATAAAAAACTTCATACCCTGTTTGTTTGGTGATCTCTTTAAATATTTGCTCCAATGTTGCCCCTTTCTGCTTATAGGTAAGCTTCTGCGCAAAACCGGCAGCAGCAACCTGTAACAGGCAGGTGGTCATGATCAATACGACTAGTTTAGCGCGCATAAGTAGTTTTCTTTTCCCAGTCTCACTAAATCTGCTCATCGCTAGATTTATAATGAATGGCAGTTTTTGAGGCAGCCGGGACTGTGGCATGCCTAGGTTAAAAGCATTTAATTTCATAGTTTTGTTTAGTTGGGTTAATGCCAGAAATGGTTACAATTTTTTCTTCCGGTGCATTACCGGAAAGGGGTTAACTCATCATTTTAACCGGAGCGTGCTGAGAACACGCTCCGGCTTTTTTTATAGTACCCTTTTGATTTCAGGATTATAGTAAATGTCTATTCATTGTGTGTGTTGGTTTTTGTTGATATGGTTAATGATTTATTTTAATACGGTTATTCTTCGATCTTTAATTTTAAAACTCACCACTCCGGTCATTTCAAGTCGACGTAGTACTTTCTCTACCCGATCAAACCGGGATAATGTACCGCTAAAGGTTTCTTGTTTGGGCACGCTACCAGCATATACGACTTCTACATCGTACCAGCGTGAAATTTTTCTCATGATGCCTTCCAAACTTTCATTCTTAAAAATGAACTTGTTACTTTTCCAGTCTATGCTTCTTTCCAAATCAGCTTGCTGAACGACAAAATCATCCGCAGTTAATACAGCCTCCTGTCCCGGTTTTAAGATCACATTATGGCTTCTACCGGCCTGGCTAACCTTTACAGAGCCTTCGAGCAAAGTAGTCTTTGTATTTGCCTCATCGGCGTAAGCATTAATGTTAAAATGTGTACCCAACACTTCCACCTCTTGCTTGCCGCTAACGACAACAAAGGCCAGTTTTTGGGGCGAATTAACCTTGGCTACCTCAAAGTAAGCTTCGCCGCTTAATTCAACTTTTCTTTGAGTCAAACCAGAGAAAGTTGATGGGAACTTTAGGGAAGAAGCGGCGTTTAGCCATACTTTGGTGCCATCCGGCAAATTCACTTGATATTGGCCTCCTCTCGGAGTGGTTAGAGTATTTATATGCGCATTATCAGCAGCGGTACCACCTGCACTTTGAGCTTGTTTATTGTTATAAACCAATTGACCGCTTTGAGTTTTTGTGACTAGAGTACCAGCCTCATTGGCAAGCTGACCGTTCTTTGCGTCTTCCAAGTTGATAACAGTACCATTGTCTAAAGTTAAAACAGCCTTATTCCCACCGGGAGTAATTACAGGTTGTTCGTCTCTGCTGGTATTTTGTGCTTGCTGATTTTCTGATAGGTTTTTGTTATTGAAAAAATAAAGACCAATCGTGCTAACCATTAGCAACAAGGCGGCAACAGCGGTTAATCTGCTCCAGTTACGCTTCCTTACCATTGGAGTAAGCATAACTGATTCTGCATCTGCCTCATGATTGAATACATGTTGTAACAGGTTCGCCTTTTCTGATGAATTTAATTGGTATTCAGGTCCTGTATTGCGGACTGCATCTGCCAGCAGATCGTTAAACTCCAATTCATTGGCAGGGTCGTTAACCAGAGCATAAAATTCCGCCAGCTCAGTTTCGGAACAACTTTTATTTAAATACTGATTTAACAGGTACGGAAGTCTTTGATTCATCATAGCTCAATAGCATACTTTTCATATACATTGACACGGAAAAATAAGACTCGGGGGAGTCTGGTTGAAAATAATTTTAAAATAATGCATTACCGTTCTCTATGGCATCAATATCGTCACCACGACTATTGGAATTCCCATTTTTTTGAGATGTTTTCTTAAGCCGCCGAGTGCCGCCTTCATATGCGAATGAACAGTTGATGGTGCAATATTGAGCCTAATGGCAGCCTGTTCATACGTAAGCCCTTCTTTATGGCAAAGCGCATACACAGATTGTTGCTGGGGTGGTAATTTGGCAATAGCATCCTGCATCAGCTGCAGCGTATCCTTATAGGCCAAAGACTGTTCGGTGGTATGATCTGGAAAATTCTCATCGGCCTCCAAACTATCCAACACCTTATCCTTTGCAATATTTCGCAAAGCATTGAAAGATAGGTTGCGGGTAATTCTATTGATATAGGCGTCAAAATTTACAATTGTTTCTAAAGACGCCCGGTTTAGCCAGATATTTAAAAACACATCCTGAATAATTTCCTCCGCCAGTACTTTAGATCGAGTAAGTTTAAAAGCAAAAGTGTAAAGATTGGAATACTTAGCTTCAAATAAAGCGGAAAAAGCAATATGATCCCCCTTGGCAGTCGCCTTAAGTAGTTTTATGTCATCAACTTTTCCTTCTTCTTGCAGCCCTTCAGGCCCTCCGTATGTCGTTGTAAGTGGCAATTCTAATCTCTAACTATAAATACAATGCTGAATATCAAAGATAATGTTAAATTTATGATATGAAACTTTTGGTTTACGTTCCGCAGCTTAGCCCGCGCATAAAGTACATCTTCAGCTTTATATTTAACGATATACTGAAGACCGAGATCGGTTTTACCCAAAACCAAAAAGAGTTTACACAATCCAACCTACCCAAATTCAGTTATGCGCCAGGGCCTATTGGCGAGGAGCTATTTTTTAAAAGCACAAACCTCCTAATGGAGCATAAAATAACTGACCAGCAAATAACAACAACAACCTTTGGAGAGCTCAAAGTCCCTTTCCCCGTTCAAAAAAGCACTTTACCATTTGACGTATTTGCGGCCTCATTTTATTTTTTAAGCCGATACGAAGAATATCTGCCAGTAAATGATCAAAAACATAAACACTATCCAGTAGAATCCAGCTTGCAATATCAACTCGATATCTTGAAGTTGCCTATAATAGATGGCTGGGCTTTAATCCTTAAAAATATACTGGCAAAACATTTCCCATCCCTATCGTTTGGGCACAAACATTTTTCTTTTGACCCCATTTACGTTGATCACCCGCCCCCGAAAAAAGAGCACAATATCATTTCCAATACCATTACTTACATCAGAACCTTTATTGATCAAAGACGATCGAAGAAGAAGGAAAGGCTCGCAGACATTAGCAGGGTAATAGCGGATATGCAGCTATATGGTTTTACACAAAATCCTCGGTTTTTTATTCCGCAGAAGAATGAACATCACTTTGTCCCGAACGTACATATCCCCAAAAGCTATGTTAAACACATAAAACATAAAGTTCGGAATGATTACAGTATGTACTATCAAAATCAATCTGGCTTCAGGGCTGGCACCTGTACTCCATTCTATTGGTACGATTTACAACTAGATAAAAACACGCAATTGCTGCTACATCCTGTTGCTGCTACAGATATTACTTTATTAAACAACAAAACAACCGAAGACTTGTTATTAGAGATAAATGAGCTTGTAGACAGTGTTAAGCTCATTAATGGTAATTTTTACTTTTTATCTTCATGTAATGATATTCGACCTCAGTAAAACCAATTCAATTGCAAATGTTTTTATCGCTGAGATCAGGGATGAACAAATTCAAAAGGATGCAATGCGCTTCCGTATCAATATGGAACGGATAGGTGCATATTTTGCATTCGAAATCAGTAAAACACTTATTTTTCGGGAAACGGAAACCCAAACACCTTTAGGCATTGCCAAAACGGTACAACTAGCCGAACGTCCCGTCCTGGCTACCATAGCCCGAGCCGGCATACCGATGCACAAAGGCATGCTTGATATTTTTGACCGCGCAGACTGTGCTTTTGTTGGGGCTTATCGAAAATCCCATAAAAGCGGCCACTTTGAAATCGCCATAGAGTATATTTCTTCGCCCGATCTAACGGACAGAATAGTCATCATGGTCGACCCGATGCTGGCTACAGGGATGAGCATGGTACTCTGCTGCAAAGAGTTGATGGGCAGGTATAAAATTAAAGAACTGCACATCGTTTCTGCGATAGCCAGCTCAGAAGGTGTTAGGCATGTAAGAGCAAATCTACCCAAAGCAAAATTATGGATAGGGGCAATTGATGAAGAAATGACGAGTAAATCGTACATTGTGCCCGGATTAGGTGATGCAGGAGATCTGGCTTATGGGACCAAGATTTAGCATGCGGCCTGCTTTTTAAACATTGCAAAAATGATCAAACATATATTTTTCGATCTGGATCATACCATTTGGGATTTTGACCGAAATGCGGAGGAAACTTTAAAAGAACTTTATCAATTATATAATTTGGAGCAGCTTGGGCTCAATTCATGTGAAGAATTTATTACAACCTATACCGAGAATAATCATCGCCTATGGGCAGAATATCATGTGGGTAGAATTACCAAAGAGCAGCTGAGGTCGGAAAGGTTTCATAAAACATTCAGACAATTAGGCGTAAGGCCGGATAAAATTCCTTTGCAATTTGAAGAAGATTATGTACGCATCAGCCCTACTAAAACCAATCTTTTTCTGGGCTCAGAAAAGGTACTAGGTTATCTATACGAAAAATACACGCTACATATTATCTCTAACGGCTTTAAAGAAACCACCCTTACTAAAATGGATGTTTCAGGCTTGAATCCATATTTTCAGAATGTCATCATTTCTGAAGATGTGGGTGTGAACAAACCACACAAGGCTATTTTTGAGTATGCTTTAAATAAAGCTGCCGCAGAAAAGCACGAAAGCATCATGATCGGTGATAGCTTAGAAGCCGACATTCGCGGAGCACAGGATTATGGGATTAAAGCCATTTATTTTAACCCGCTAAAAAAAGAAAAACCTAGTGATGTGGAGTGGCAAATCACCAACTTAGAAGAGTTGATGTTGCACTTTTAAGATTTTACCTTAACCTAATCCGGCGACACAAACCCAGTAAATGAAATCTGCTCTCTTTAAAATATTATTCTTCATAATTATATTCAACTGCAATTTTACAGGAGCATTTGCTCAATTGCTTCCTATCCCCGACTGGGTTAAAGACATTGGGGGTACAGGAGAAAGTAAAACCACAGGTGTAGCGGTAGATCAGGATGACAATGTATACGTATCTGGGAACTTCCAGGGAACTTTAACACTCAAACCAGGACCAAACCCAATAACTTTAACCGCTAAAGGAAGCTATGATGTATTTGTTTTAAAATATACTTATGACGGTCAGTTACTATGGGCAACAAGATTTGGAGGAACAAACCTTGATCAGGCAAATGCGCTTGCTGTTGATTTAAATGGCAATGCATACGTCCCATGTATGACACAGTCATCAGGAATTGACTCAGCACCCCGGCAAGGAGTCTTTAACTTCTCAGGGAGTGGACAAGATGGGCTTCTAGTGAAAATAGATAAAGATGGGGAGTTTAAATGGGCAAGAAAAATTGGAGGGAGTAATGATGACGCCGGACATATGGCGACAACCGATAATGAGGGAAACGTAATTATTGCTGGGAAATTCAGCTCCAGCAATATTGCATTGGATAGCTGGACAATTAGCTCGAATGGGAATTATGATGGCTTTATGGTTAAATATGACCCCAATGGGAATGTAGTCTGGGCCTATGCAATTGGATCCGGGCAAGATGATGAAATCTTTGGTGTTAAAGCAACTTCTACAAATGAAATCGCTATAATGGGTTACATTACCACAGGTACCAACCTAAATCCTAAGGGTCCAGCTGTGATTTTAAATACAAATAAACAAATATTTTACCTGGCAAAATATAGTAAAGACGGTGATCTGATCTGGTCAAATACAATTGATGGCACAAACAATCGCTGTGGAACCATAGCTATCAACGGCTCAGACGATATTTATGTAAATGGGGCGTATACAGGTAATGTAACTTTCAATTCAATTGCACCAGGGAATTCGATCACCCTCAACAATACCACAGGCCTTGACCTTTACCTTACCCGGTATAAAACAAATGGAGAGCTAACATGGGCAAGAAGAATGAAAGGAACTGGATCAAGCTCCTTGAGCTATCATATTGTTGCTGACATTGATGACAATGTATACATTAGTGGGTACTTTAATGGCACTTTGCAATTTGGAGACGCGCCAAATAGCACGACATTAACCTACCATGGTATGCAAGACACGTTCTTTGGAAAATATGATGCTAATGGTAATTTTATATGGGCTTTTAATTTTGGCAGCGCCTGCATAGGAAACTTTGGTCATAAAATAGCTGTAGATTCAAAAAAGAATGTGCTATTGGGAGGGCGATTTTGTAAAACAATAGACTTTAACCCTGGCAATTGCGAGCTAAACTTAACTGCACAACACAGTGTCTCTGATGCCTTTGTTGCCAAGTATAATCAGGTAAAACTGACTGGAGAACCAATTGTCACTTCATTTACCCTTGCCGAACAAACCGCAGATGCACAAATTGATGTTCAAAACAAAACCATAAATATCTTCGTGCATCCGGGAACAGACTTGACAAAGCTCAAACCAAATATCAGAGTAGATATTGGGTTGACAAATCCTCTGTCGGACACAGAACAGGATTTTACATCTCCTAAAATCTATAAAATTTCTTCCAATTGTCTCGACTACAACTGGACGGTAATCGTAAATCTGGCTCAAAACCAGCAAACTGAAGTGTGCTCGACAATTCCTTTTGTAGTTTACGGAGAAGCTAATAGTTTAGCTACTTCTTCGTTTCAGTGGGAAATTGAGGATGCCAATCAAAACTGGATAAATGCTCCACAAATTTCTAACTTACCAGATTATCAATCTCCCGGAATTTCGAACTATACAGCTGCTGATCAAATTTTTAAATTCAGAAGAAGAATAATATCGAACGGCATCGATAGCTACGACTCCGAGGTTCACATTACCATACATCCATCGACGATAAAAAATACGATCAGCACCAGTCAGCCACTTAACTGCAATGGAAAAGCAAACATTACGATTAATGGCACAATACCAGAAGGCGCAGAAAACTCGGTTCGAACCTATAGATGGCAAAAAAGTACGGATGAAATAAACTGGATAGCTATTCCCAATGCAACAGACAAAGACCTTTCTCCGGCAGAATTTAACCAAACCACCTGGTTTAGAAGAATGACACTGGTAGGTAATTGTGAAGCATATAGCAATTCCCTAAAAATTGAAGTATATCAGCAGGTCACCACGGCAAATGCAGGACCAGATATCGTATTATGCCACTTTCTCTCCCCTATTACATTAAACGCCAATGCTGTGGCTTCAAATGAAACCGGCAGATGGTCGGTGATCAGCCCCAACGGATTTCAACCTTTCGACGCTGCAAATATCAACAACCCTAATGCTGTGATTCAGAACATCCCCCAAGATCAGGAGATACAGCTTCAATGGACCATTACTTCTGGTACTTGTCCTTCTTCATATTCCACTGTGAAAATTATAAATTATAGCAAAACAAGGAACAATACAATTAACACAGTTACATCCAACTTTTGCACAGGCTTTGCTGAAAATATAACCATAGAGGGCTCAACACCTCTTGCTGCATTCGGATCACCTTCTTACTACAATTGGGACAAGAGTACTGATGGAAATACCTGGCAAACTATCCCGAATAGTGATTCAAAAGATCTTGTAGTAGCCCTTCTTTCCGAAACCACTTATTTCAGAAGAACAGCCTATCCAAATGACTGTGCAGATTACAGTAATGAATTAAAAATCAACATCTATAAAACACCAACTACAGCGAATGCCGGACAAAGCGTTGAGCTTTGTGACAACATCAGTTTCAGGTTGAATGCCAATACATTCAATGAAAATGAAAAGGGAGAATGGAGTGTGGTTGCCCCACTGGGGTATAATCCCTTTACATTGTCAAATATAAACAATCCACGGGCTAGCATAAGTAATATCCCAACTAATCAGGAAGTGACATTCAAATGGACCATCACAAATACCGTATGTGGCACCGTCAGTTCCGATGACGTAACTATTGTGAGCTTTAAAGCGCCTTCTGTTACCCTTGTAGAAAAATTAGTCATAAATTATGGCGAAAGTGTTAATCTTAATGCCATTGTAGATGCAAATGCCCAACAGCCATATACCTTTGACTGGTCACCTTCAATTGGATTAACGAATACGCAGACCTTAAACCCCAAAGCTCAGCCTACAGAAAGCACCACATACACTTTAAGATTATCCTATGGCGAATCCTGCTATAAAACTTACCGGGTATATGTACTTGTCGTAAAGGACCTGGAGCTACCAAATGCCTTTTCTCCCAATATGGATGGCATTAATGATAAATGGGTGATCAAAAATATTGAAGGACATCCTAAAGCAGAAGTCTCCATTTACAACCGCTATGGAACAACGATTCATTATTCAAATCATTATCTACCTTGGGATGGGACACATAAAGGCAGCCCTGTACCGACAGGCACTTATTATTACATCATTAAACTCAATGACGATAAAAAAACGATGTTTAAAGGCAGTCTTACAGTAATCAGATAAATATGATCTGATGCTTAGTCGTTCGTTTTACGATGACGTATAAAGTACTGCGCCAGATTAGCCGCTATAAATATATGGTTGATCAGATTTGGAACCAGACCATAATATTTAGTGAATATGCGGAACCGCTCCTTTAAGCTGTCCAGATGCTTTTTCTTGGAAATCCCCCCCACAAGGTACTTGGCTACATAAATATGTGTATTTACAATACTTGACGCACTTTTGGCCGCCCGTATAATCCAGTCTATATCCGCGCTGTATTTGTATTGCAAATCGAATTGCCCTGCTATACTTCTTTTTACATAGATCGCCTGATGGCTAATATTCATCCCGTACCTAAAGCTTTTCCAGTTAAAATGTTCAGGCGCACAGTGTCTTCTTTGTCCAAGGCTGTGCCATTGTTCATCAAACATTTCCGTCTCACCATAATAGATATCGGCAGATGATTCACTTTCAAATACGTTGGCAACTGTTTCTGGAGCATAAATCTCATCTCCAGAATTCATAAATAGCACATAGTCCCCAGTTGCAAGTGACAAGCCTTTATTCATCGCGTCATAAATACCTTTATCCGGCTCAGAAATAAATTGTGCAAGTCTGGACTTATAGTTATAGATCACATCCTTTGTCCCATCTGTCGAAGCACCATCAATAATAAGATACTCTATATTAGGATACGTCTGGTTCAAAACAGAAAGCATAGTGCGTTCAATATCTTTTACATTATTATAAACGATAGTGATGACACTTAACTTTGGCTGCATGGGCTTAAAACTGGTTATTTCGGTAGTAAATCAATAAGAGATTGATACAATAATAGGTGTTTTTCTGCAATAACTGCTTCTGAAAACTGAATTAATATTGTCCTTCTTGCTTCCTTCTGAATATCAGTAGCATTTTCATGATGATACAGCCATTCTATCCCTGTCGCAAGATCTTCTGACGATTTGTAATCGGCCAGGTACCCATTTTCCAGATGTTTAACCATGTCAGGAATACCACCTGTTTTAAAGGCAACCACAGGTGTTGCACAGGAAAGACTTTCCATTACCGTATTTGGCAGATTATCTTCTAAAGATGGTGCGATAAACACATCAGCCGCCGAATAGCACTTAGCAAGATGCTCATCATTATTTATTGATCCTAAAAAAGTAGTTTTGAATGGAAAATCGGGCATTTCAACATTGTCCTTATTTCCGAATATCACCAGTTCAATATTCTCTTTGGTCACCCCTGGCCTTGTCGCCAAATCATTCAGCGCATCAATAAGATAGGATGTCCCCTTGTGCTTATCATTTTTTGAAGGCATAAAACCACTCATCATAACAAACTTATCGGGGTTGATCTTTAATATCTTTTTAGCCTCTGACTTCACGTAAGGCTTAAACACGTTGCTTTCAATAGTATTAGGAATTACAGTAACCTTTCTGAAGCCCATCAAACTGCTTAAATGTACGGAGGTGGCCATCCAATTACTAGGCGCAACAATATGACAATTCAGCATAGAGTAAGCCTGCTTTTTACGCAACCAATTTTTGTGCGAAAGATCTTCCTTGCCACTAAATTTAAGCAGCGGACAAAAACCGCATTCTTTAAAATAGTTTTCACATTCATAACGCACATGGCATCCCCCGGTAAAAGCATTGCTATCGTGGAAGGTCCATACAATTGGCTTTTCAAGCTCATCGAGCTGAGCAAGAAACTTAGGAGAAAGAAAACCATGGTTTACCCAATGCAGGTGAATGATGTCAGCTTCCTTTACTGCTGGATGATTGATTACGGAACGCCCGAACCATTGTAAAGAAAACGGCGTTTTCACTGCCTTTGAAACCGCTTTAGACAAATATCGTTCGGCAAGGATATTAAAAATGGCTTTCGCCTTTTGAAATGGACTTTTACTAAATGTACCTGTTTTTGTACTTTCTTTAAACTGAAAATACACCATAACTTTCGATGATACGCCAACGGTATTAAGCGCATCACTTAATCTTAAACATGCCCTTCCTGCCCCACCATTCCCTTCGTACGTATTCAGATGTATTACCTTCAATCAGCACCTCCTTTTTATACGCTATCCGCGTTTCATTTTCAATTTTGTGAGTACATGATTTAAGTACCGGACTCCGCGTTGCAGATAAGTTCCCTTACGATGTTTCAAAAATTGTCGCACTGCCTGGTACCCTGGTTTGTATTCCTCCAAATCCTCCGGAAATTCTGTTATCCTAAAATCATTTATCGCACCTTCATAGATGGTACTTACTCCGGAGTGAACCCCTGAACCATCGTGTCCAATATTTTCTATCAATGATATAGCCGGATTTACAGAAAGTCCCTTATTTAAAAACACTGATGCATACCACCTGATGGCCCATGAATTATTTCTTCCATGCTTAAATTCCATGATATGTTTCCAGAAATTCATGCCTCCTTCAAGCTCAAACTGGTATTTAGACTGTTCATCAAATTTACCAATGAGCGTATCTATGTTAGGTTCAAATTTTTTCCATGCTCTATCCCAGGTAGCCCAAGCCTGACTGCTGGCTATTCTAAGGAAAAATGTTTCCGGAAGGTCGGCATCAGCAATTGGGTACATATAAGCAGTAACATGCATCACCTTTTCCTCATGCTTATACTTGTTTAATGCATCATTAAAATACTCCAGCGTATAAGGCGAACTGAGTACGTCGTCTTCCAACACAATAGCATTCCCGAATTCAGTACACAACCTTGTTACTCCATCGATTACTGAATTGGCCAGTCCAAAATTATGCGGCCGCTCCACCACCTCCACCGATTTAAAACCTGTGATGCTTTTAGCCAACGCTCTTACTGCCGCAACGTTAGCTTCCTCACCGACACGTGCACCATCAGAAAAAATGAACAGCTTTGATTCTTTTGCCAGAAAATTCTTTTGAAGAGAATCAAGTGTTCTTCTCGTATGTTCAGGTCGGTTGTAAACAAAAAGGGCTATGGGGGCAAAATTTTGCATTCGCAATAAGTTTAAAAATGGTAAGCTGTGCTAAGACTTGAGCCTATAAGGACAAATCTAATTAAAAATGCGTTTACTTAGGATATACATACACAATTCCCTATAATTGTCGTTAAATTTGTAGGGTAAAACTTCCTTTAAAGCAGACCCTAAATTTTGCTTAAACAGCATGGCATACAAATATTTAAATTGGGATTCAGAATTTTTTGGGAAAAAGGTCTATCAAATAGATGCCTTTTCTGAGATTCCGGAAGGTGAATGGGAAGCTGTAGTCAACGAAAAACCTGATCTAATCTATTGTATTATTGAAGCTCCATCGTTAAAAACTGTTGAGTTCATGAAGCAGCAGGGCGGAATCCTTTACGACAATAAAATCAAATACCTTAAACAAGGATTTACTACATCGGCTCCAAAAAACAATGAATTTCATTGCGAAAACACGAGCCTCTTAACTGAGGACCTGGAAGAAATGGTCTACCAAAGCGGATCTTTTTCAAGATTTAACCTGGATCCACGCTTATCGGTTAGATTTAAAGACTTGTATAAAGAATGGATACTGGGTTCACTTAACAAAAAATTGGCCGACGAAGTTCTTCTGGCGAAGGACAATAAAGGCAACAGCGTTGGGTTTATTACTTTGTCTATTAGAGACGGGATTGGAAACATTGGATTAATTGCGGTGACTGAACATTCCCGAGGCAGAGGAGTCGGTCAATTCCTGATGCAAGAGGCTGACAATTTCTTCAGGAAAAAACAAGCCTCGGCTGCAACTGTTGTTACCCAAATAGACAATATCCCAGCTTGCCGATTATACGAAAAGATGGGATATACCATCACTAAAAATCAATCTATTTTCCATTGTTATTTATAAAAAATGATACCATTTAATAAACCGTACTTAACAGGTAAAGAAGCTCATTATCTATATCAGGCAGTACTTTCAGGTAAAATATCAGGTGATGGTCTTTTTACTAAAAAATGTCATGACTTCTTTGAATCGAAACTGGGATTTAATAAAGTTCTTCTGACCACTTCCTGCACAGATGCACTGGAAATGGCAGCCATATTAATTAATACCCAGCCAGGTGATGAAATCATCATCCCTTCTTTTACCTTCGTTTCTACAGCGAATGCCTTTGTGCTTAGAGGTGCAAAAATAATCTTTGCCGACAGTGAGGAGAGCAACCCAAATATTGATGTATCCAAATTAGAAGCGCTGATAACCCCTAGAACAAAAGCTATTGTTCCTGTTCATTACGCCGGAATAAGTTGCGACATGGACGGCATTATGGCCTTGGCGAAAAAATATAACCTGTTTGTTATCGAAGATGCGGCCCAAGCAATTGATTCCTTCTATAAAGGGCGGCCTCTTGGTACAATTGGCCACATGGCAGCTTTCTCTTTTCATGAGACGAAAAACATTATTTCAGGAGAAGGTGGAATGCTGGCCATAAACGAAGATTCGCTGATGGAAAGGGCTGAAATTATCAGAGAAAAAGGGACCAACCGCTCGCAATTTTTTAGGGGTGAAGTTGATAAGTATGGATGGGTTGACATTGGCTCATCTTTTCTACCTTCCGATATTATCGCCGCTTTCTTGTATGCTCAATTGGAGAATTTGGTTGACATACAAAACAAACGAAAATCACTTTGGAATCTATATGATGAAAAACTAGCCTCCTTAAAGAATAAAGGAGTTCAATTGCCATTCGTTCCTGAATACGCAACCAATAATGCACATATGTTTTATCTGGTATGTAATTCAATAGAAGAAAGGTCTGAACTGATCCAATCCTTGAAGAACGAGGGGATTTTAAGTGTTTTCCACTATTTATCCCTTCATAAATCTCCATATTATACGAGTCAGTATGAAGGACCAGAACTGCCATATTCAGACCACTTTACGGACTGCCTGGTAAGACTTCCCTTATTCTACGAATTGACTGAAAGTGACATTAACAAAATCACTGATGTAGTCCTTGGTTTTTATAAAGACAGGATATGATCATTCATTTCATGTTCGATGAGAAGATTATCAACTCATTGATAGCTAATTTTGAGACTGCCAACCCTTCCAATAATTTATACATTATTGTTAAGGATTCGGCGGACAAGAAATTAGCCCACGTTACACTTAGGGAAAACACAATTGTGTTTAACCGAAAAAAGGACGATATCAATTCGATAATTAAAGACATTCCGGTTGATGCCGTAATATGTCACATCCTGAACATTGAATTTGCAGATATTTTATTAAAAATACACCAGCCAGTTGACATTTACTGGTCGATCTGGGGATATGATGTTTATGCGCTTCCAGAGATCAGGCCGACAAGATATGCTCCTTTAACTTTTGCATACTTGAAAAAGGCTAACATTTTTCAGACTGCTCTCTGGTTTATCTATAAGAACAGGACAATAAGAGAAATTTGTTTTGCACTAAAGGGCAAACAAGACCCCTACAAAAAACTGGAAAAAGTACAAACCCAGGTTAAAGCCTGTTTAACCTACATAAAAGAAGATGTGGAACTACTGAAATCGTATTACCCACATCTCCAAATGAAGTATATATATTTTCCTTTCTTAAACCTGAAGCAATACTTAGGTTCGAATTATGCCAACACCAGTATCAATGGAAAGAATATATTAATTGGAAATTCGAATTCAGACACCTCTAATCATCTCGACGTCCTTTCTTTTCTTGCTAAAGAAGGATTTAAAGCGGCGAGTGTGTATGTCCCCCTAAGTTATGGTGGCGACAATGCTTATCGAAATGCGGTAACAGAAAGCGGGACAAAGCTTTTGGGAGATCTTTTCAAGCCAATGATTGATTTTATCAGTCTGAAGGAATACATGGAAATATTACAATCCTGTACGGTTGGGATTTTTTATCATTACAGACAGCAGGGCATGGGAAATATTATAGCCATGTTATGGATGGGTGCCCGGATCTATATGAGTGAAAAAAATCCTGGATATCATTATTTTCTTCGTCTAGGAATAAAGGTTTTCGATCTTGACAGAGATTTTATTTTATATAAAAACAGCCCCCTCTCTATGGAGGATGCGACGGAAAACAGGAAAATACTTACTGCAACTTTTTCGGCAGAAGTAGTTGCCCAACAGTATAAAGTAGTTTTGGATACCATACTAAATCCGACAGCCAATTAAAATGACACTTAGAAAAAAAGCATTTCAGGGCGTAAAATGGACAACCGTTGCGGCAATCATCAATGCTTCGGTCCAATTGATCCAAGTTGCTGTTTTGACCAGATTTCTGGGTAAAGAAGATTTTGGACTCATGGCAATAGCCCTGTTCGTCATTGGAATTTCGCAGATTTTCATCGACATGGGCTTGTCTAACTCCATCGTTTATAAGCAAAAGGTAAACAGCATACAGCTTCACACCCTATTTTGGCTGAATATTTTTATGGGAATAGGAATTTTTATCTCACTGCTTTTGTTTTCACCTCTAATCGCCGCTATTTACGATTCGCCGAAATTAGAGCCTGTTATCAATGGAATAGCCTTTACCTTTCTTATCCTTCCTTTAGGACAGCTCTATGAAACGCTATTAAAAAAAGAGCTACAATTTAAAGCTTTGGCAGCCAGAGACATCTATGGAAAAATCGTCGGACTAATTGTAGGGGTAACCCTAGCAATCATGAACTTTGGTGTATTTGCATTAGTTTATGCCAATTTGGCTACTGCATTTATCTCCATGACTTTACTTGTTTATAACGGGCTGTCCATCTACAAACCAAGATTTAATTTTTCATGGAAAAGCCTAAAAGAAGATGGTTTTATCTCGTTTGGTTTATTCCAGATGGGAGAAAATATAGTTGGCTATTTTAATGCCCAATTTGATACACTACTTATTGGAAAGCTTTTAGGCATGGAGGCGCTTGGGCTCTATAATATTGCAAAAACTCTGGCTTTTAAACCCTATCAGATTATAAATCCGATACTCACTAAAGTTGCTTTCCCAATATTAGCTAAGCTCCAGAATGAGATCAACAGGCTAAAAGAGACGTACCTAAACATTATTGGAACTTTAACCATGACCAATGCACCCATTTACATAATTATGATGTTATGGGCAAAACCATTGATACTTATATTTTTTGGCCCCGAATGGGAGTCGGCCATACCTATTTTTCGATTGCTTTGTATAAGTGCCTTATGTAATAGTATTGGCAACCCTGTTGGGGCTTTACAATTGGCAAGAGGAAGAGCCGATCTGGGCTTTTACTGGAATGCAGGAATGCTTCTATTCATGCCTTTATCCATATGGATAGGAAGCTTCTGGGGATTAATGGGGGTAGCTTGGGCCTTAGCTATATTTAAAGTTGTCGTGCTATTCCCTGCATGGCGTTTTTTCATCTATTACTTATGTGAAGCAAAGGCCGGAGAATATTTCTGGAGTATTGGTAAACCGATCCTATTCACGCTAGTGAGTGCTCTTATTGGCTCTCTTGTACTTTTACTGAATATAAATGATTATGTATCCATTATCCTGGGTAGTACAGTCATCACGCTTTGCTTATTCTTTTTAAACCTTAAGTTTAACAAAGAGATTTTTCAGAATTTCAAAGGAATAATGGAATAACCACAATAAAAAAGGTGCCCTAATTTCTTAGGACACCTTCATATATGTATGAGATAAAAAATGCTTAGTTTTTACCTTTTATTTTACGTTCAGCCTCAGTTAAGTAGATTTTACGTAAACGCATGCTTGCCGGTGTAACCTCAATGTACTCATCAGCCTGGATATACTCCATTGCCTCTTCCAAAGAGAATTTAATTGCCGGAGCAATACGCTGACTATCATCTGTACCAGAAGCACGCATGTTAGTCAAAGCTTTACCTTTTACAATGTTAATTACTAAATCGTTATCACGGATGTGCTCACCAAGGATTTGACCTTCGTAAATATCTACTCCCGGATCAACGAAGAAACGACCACGATCTTGTAATTTATCAATTGAATAAGCAGTAGTGCTTCCTTTTTCCATAGAAACCAATACACCATTCAAACGACCAGGAATTGTACCTTTCCAAGGCTCGTAAGCTTTGAAACGGTGAGCCATAATCGCTTCACCACCTGTTGCAGTTAATACGTTATTTCTCAATCCAATGATACCACGTGCAGGGATCTCAAATTCTAAGTGTTGTAAATCACCTTTTGGCTCCATAACCAGCAACTCACCTTTACGTTGAGTAACCAATTCAATAACCTTACCAGCAACCTCACCCGGTACATCAACGATCAAAGTCTCAATTGGCTCACATTTTTTACCATCAATTTCTTTAATGATAACTTGTGGCTGACCAACCTGGATTTCATAACCTTCGCGACGCATTGTCTCGATCAATACTGATAAATGGAGGATACCCCTTCCGTATACCAAATAAGCATCAGGAGATTCTGTCTCAACCACTTTAAGGGCTAAGTTTTTCTCCATCTCTTTGTATAAACGCTCTCTGATACGTTGAGAAGTAACAAATTTACCTTCTTTACCAAAAAATGGCGAGTTGTTGATCGTGAACAACATGTTCATCGTAGGCTCATCAATTTTGATAACTGGCAATTGCTCTGGAGCTTCGAAATCAGCAATAGTATCACCAATATCAAAACCATCAATACCTACAACAGCGCAGATATCACCTGATTTTACTTCAGTAGTACGGATTTTACCTAAACCTTCGAAAGTATATAATTCTTTTACTCTTGATTTCACCATTTTACCATCACGTTTGATCAAAGTAACCGGTTGGTTTTCTTTGATGCTACCGCGGTGTACACGTCCAACTGCAATACGACCTACGAAAGATGAATAATCTAACGAAGTAATTTGCATTTGCAAAGTACCATCATTGGTTGGTGCAGGAGGAATATTAGCAACAACTGCATCTAACAATGCGAAAATATCTGTAGTAGGAACTTTCCAGTCAGTACTCATCCATCCTTGTTTAGATGAACCGTAAATTACAGGGAAGTCTAACTGATCTTCTGTAGCCTCTAAGTTGAAGAACAATTCAAAGATTTGCTCATAAACTTCTTCCGGGCGACAGTTTTCTTTATCTACCTTATTTACAACTACAATCGGCTTTAATCCTAAAGCTAAAGCTTTTTGCGTTACGAAACGCGTTTGAGGCATCGCACCTTCAAAAGCATCACATAATAACAATACACCATCAGCCATTTTCAATACACGCTCAACCTCACCACCGAAATCGGCGTGACCAGGTGTATCAATAATGTTGATCTTTACATCCTTATATTGAACGGAAACGTTTTTCGACACGATGGTAATTCCTCGCTCACGCTCCAGATCATTGTTGTCAAGTATTAAATCTCCCGACTGCTCATTATCACGGAAGATTGAACAAGCGTGTAAGATCTTATCAACCAGTGTAGTTTTACCGTGGTCAACGTGGGCTATGATAGCTATATTTCTAATTTTTTGCATAAAATGCGTATGATTTTTGGCGCAAAGATAAGGTTTATTATCGATATATCAAGCAATTAGCTAAGACAGAATTTAAGAAGGGCAGTTTTTTTAGCAATACTTTGATCCCATCAATTGTTTATCTAACTTAAAACATCTAACTTTTTAATCCTGGAGAAGGCGCCGTACAGACTCCATTAATCTGAAAAAAGGAAAAATATGATGAACGATTTTACGCTCGGAATTGAGGAAGAGTATATGGTGATCGACCCGGTGACCAGGGAACTCAGCTCGCATGATCAAAAAATAGTGGAGGCCGCTCAAAAAATCCACAAAGACCAGGTGAAGGCCGAAATGCATCAGGCTGTTGTGGAAGTGGGTACCGGAATTTGCAGAAATACCGAGCAGGCACGTGAGGAGATTTCTCAATTACGACATACCGTTTCGCAACTCGCCGGCGAACTAGACCTAAAAATTGGCGCATCAGGAACTCACCCCTTTTCCCGATGGGAAAAGCAGCTTATCACTGAACATCCACGCTACAGCAATATTGTCAATGAATTACAAGAAGCAGCACGCTCGAACCTTATCTTCGGTCTGCACGTACATGTAGGCATTCAATCGCGCGAGTTAGCCATACACATTGCCAACCAGGTGCGTTATTTTCTGCCCCACGTATTTGCTTTGTCCACCAACTCCCCTTTTTGGGAAGGCCGCAATACAGGATATAAATCCTACCGGACCAAAATATTCGACAAATTTCCGCGTACGGGAATCCCCGATATTTTTAACAGCATTGAGGATTACGACAACTATGTAAAACTGCTGATTAAAACCAACAGTATAGATAATGCCAAGAAAATCTGGTGGGACATCCGGGTGCACCCATTTTTCCAAACCATAGAATTTAGAATCTGTGATTGTCCGATGCTCATTGAGGAAACAATGGCCTTTGCAGCACTGTTCCAGGCCTTATGTGCCAAACTATATAAGTTACGCTTACAGAACATGGAATTCATCAGCTATTCCAGGGCATTGATCAACGAGAACAAATGGCGAGCCGCCAGATATGGTATCGACGGGAACCTAATTGACTTTGGTAAGGAAATTGAAGTAAACTGTCGCAACCTGATACTGGAACTGCTTGACTTTATTGATGATGTGGTAGACGAATTGGGCTGCCGAAAAGAGATCAACTATGTATTGAAGATATTGGAAAATGGAACGGGAGCAGATAAACAGTTAGCGATTTATGAACAATCCGGTAACTTTGAAGCTGTGATAGACTACATCACTACACAAACATTAATTGGGGCAAAGCAATAAATGACGGATACAAATAATATAAAGATTGCCGTTATTGATATGAATAAGGGAACTGCCAATCAGGGAATGCGTGGCATATTAGAAACCTTATTGCGCTACCAGAGCGAAATGAACTTGAGCTTGTCGTTTGATGTATTTGATTTGAGGCAGAAAGGGGAAATACCGGATTTAAATTATCATATCTACATCTCCAGCGGTGGCCCCGGTAACCCGTACGAAGGGGAAGGCGAGCAATGGGAAAAGGACTTTTTTGATCTCCTCGAGCAGATTGAAGCCTTTAATGCCAACAATGAGCACACTAAAAAGCATGCTTTTTTAATCTGTCATTCTTTCCAAATGGCTTGCCGCAAGTTTGGGCTCGGCAATGTTATCCAAAGACAGACTACTGCTTTCGGCATTTTTCCCGTATTCTTAACGGAAGAAGGCGAAAATGATACGCTGTTTAATGGCTTGCCTAACCCTTTTTATGCCGTAGATAGTCGCGACTGGCAAGTCACCAACCCTGACGACACCCCATTTTATATCGAGGCCAGCAAAGTTTTGGCGCTTGAAAAAGACAGACCACATATTGATCTGGAACGTTGTGTAATGTCCATCCGCTTCACAAAAGAAATTGTTGGCACCCAATTTCACCCTGAAGCCGATCCTATCGGTATGAAACGCTATTTACTCCAGGAGGATAAAAAGAATGACATCATTGAAAATCATGGTTTAGAAAAGTACAACGATATGCTCAATAGTCTTGATGATCCTAGCCAGATTGCTTTAACACAACATGTTGTTTTACCGAACTTTTTAAATGAAGCCATAAACTCTTTACAGGAAGTCTGACATGATTGAGCATTATAGAACTAGCTTTAATACCTTATTCACTAAAAAAAAATACACCACCTTTACCCATAATCTGGAAAAAGGCTTTGTGAAAGTCCCTTTTAGAGTAGCTGAAACACCCGTTTTTATACCTAAAGCCTTAGAAAAGCAGCTAATCGCTGCCGGGGCAGAGCTTATCGCCTTGATTAAACAACCCGACTTTAAAGCCTTAACGGATAATGCTATCCCTCCCGACTGGAATGTCGCCAACGAAAACGATCACCCCCATTTTCTCTGTTTCGATTTTGGCATTTGCAAAGACGATCAAGGCAACCTAGTGCCCAGGTTAATTGAGATGCAGGGCTTCCCCTCTCTTTATGGCTTTCAGGCTCATTTAGCCGAGACCTATAAAACATCATTTAACCTACCCCATCATCTAAGCCCCTATTTTAATGGACTTAATGAGCCGCAATATATCGACTTACTTAGGGCGGTTATTGTAGGCAAACACCAACCACATGAGGTGGCTCTAATGGATACAGCCGCTCCAGAACAAAAAACCTTGATTGATTTCTTGATCACCAAGCAATTTCTTGGCATAAAAATACTGAGCATAACCGACATCTTTAAAGAAGGACAAAATCTATTTTATCAGGAAAACGAAAAAAAAGTTCAATTAAAAAGAATATATAACCGACTTATATTTGATGAGATTGCAGACCAAACAGCACTATTTAAGGACCACTTTGACCCACGAGAAGCACTAAATATAGAATGGATTACCCATCCCAACTGGTTTTACAGAATCAGCAAGTATACCATGCCTTTTCTTAAAAGTGAGTTTGTCCCTGAAACCCATTTTTTAAACACCCTGGCAAGAATCCCAACTGATCTGGAGAATTATGTATTGAAACCTTTATTTTCTTTCGCGGGAATCGGTGTAATTATTGATGTCACCCTGGCTGATATCAATAACATAAAAGATCCTCAGAATTGGATCTTGCAAAGAAAGGCGCTTTACGAACCTGTAGTACAGGCGCCTGATGGTGGTATAAAAGTAGAAATCAGGCTGATGTATCTATGGCCAGATGGACAGGAACCCAAGCTTTGTATTAACCTCACTAGATTAAGCAGAGGTAAAATGATTGGGGTAAGGTACAATAAAGATTTTGACTGGGTAGGTGGCACTATCGGTTTAATGGAACACTAAATTTACATTTAACAGACCCCTTTTACCCAGGGGCTTATTATTTTTGTGATATGGATATTCAAACCATTCTAGTGACTTTACTATTTGCTGCGGCCATATTCTATGTTGGCCGTATCATATATCGTGCTGTATCTCCTAAAAGCGGAGGTTGCGCTTCGAATTGTAAATGCGGTGTCGACTTTTCCAATATCGAACCTAACAAAAAATAGATCTCATCTATAATTATATGCTGGAGCAATTTAAAACCTATTTACAGAATAAAGTTGCCATCACAGATGAGCAGTTTGCACTTATTTCTGGCAAGCTAAAAATAAAAACCTTTGAAAGGAATGAAATGATCCTGATGAAAGGTGAAGTTTCGGCACATGGTTATTTTGTAATGAGCGGCCTACTGCGCAGTTACTCGATAGACAGCAAAGGAAAAACGCATATCATACAGTTTGCACCTGAACAATGGTGGCTATCTGACCGTAACGGCATGCTTTTTAACGAAGCTTCTGATTTCTTTATTGATGCCATCGAACGTACGGAAGCTGTGGTCATACCCAAAGATTACATCAATGAGGCTGCGAAAATTGTTCCCTGCATGCACGATTTTAACCATACCATCCTCAATAACTCCATCAGGTTTATGCAAAAAAGGATCAATATGCTCCTAAGTGCAACCGCCGAAGAGCGCTACCTGAATTTCATAAAACTCTATCCAAACCTCACCTTAAGAGTACCGCAATGGATGATAGCCTCCTACCTGGGCATCACGCCGGAGTCGCTAAGCAGAGTTCGCAAGGACCTGGCACATAAGCATTTTAAAGTTTAATGCTTTCTTAACATACATCAATGTCGCACTAAACATATCACCATAACTTTGTGTTGTTAATTAAAGAAATATATAAAACAACAATATTATGGCAACTACAACCTGGGCTTTAGACCCTACTCACAGTGAATTACAATTTAAAGTAAAACACTTAATGATCACTACTGTGACTGGTAGCATGAATGTATTAACAGCGACATTAACTTCTGAATCAGAAGATTTCCAAAATGCTCATGTTAAGTTTGAAGCTGAAACCGCATCAATTGATACTGGAAATGCAGATCGTGATACGCACTTAAAAAGCGGCGACTTCTTTAATGCTGATGAATTTCCAAAAGTTAGCTTTGAATCTACTTCGTTCATCAAAGATGGCAGCGATTATATATTAGCAGGTAATTTGACCATCAGGGATGTAACCAAACCGGTAAAATTAGATGTAGAATTTGGTGGTATCGCTACTGATCCATGGGGAAATACTAAAGCCGGATTTACATTAAGTGGAAAAATTAAAAGAACAGATTTTGGTTTAAATTGGAACGCGGCTTTAGAAACTGGTGGTGTAATGGTAAGTGAAGAGGTAAGAATTTTAGGTGAATTACAATTCGTAAAACAAGCCTAAGAAAAAAACAAAAATAACGCATCCAGTCGTAAACAGAAAGGAGACAAAGATGGAAGCAAATACAAAACAGGTGTCGGCTGTATTAAGTCCGCCGGCACCACATATGGTTGGTGATGGGTTTAGGGTACATAACTTTTTTCCTAGCGGATACAGAATTAAAATGAGCCCATTTTTTCTGCTTGACTACAATGCTAAAATAGGATTTTCGGCTAGAAATGAGCCTAGAGGGGTTGGCGTGCATCCACACAGAGGTTTCGAAACTGTAACCATTGCCTATCACGGTGCAGTAGCGCATCACGATAGTGCTGGAAATAGTGGCGTAATTTACCCTGGTGATGTACAATGGATGACTGCGGCAAGAGGAATATTGCATAAAGAGTTCCACGAAGCGGAATACAGTAAAAAAGGTGGTGATTTTCAAATGGTACAACTATGGGTTAATTTACCTGCAAAGGATAAAATGAGTCCACCGAAATACCAAGGTGTTAAACATGACAATATTGCCAAACACGTCTTATCGCAGAATGGGGATGCAATTGAGGTCATTGCTGGAGCATATCAAGATACCAAAGGCTCTGTCAGCACTTTCACACCGATCAACGTATACAACGCACGGCTGAATAAAGGTGGAAAAGCAGCATTCAGCTTCCCGGCAACGTACAATACTGGCTTTGTAATTATTGAGGGTCGAATACAAATAAATGATTCAGAAGTAGCCGAAACAGACCAATTTGTTCATTTCAAAAATGAGGGCACTGAAATTAAAATTGAAGCTTTAGAAGATGCTGTGGTTTTAATCCTTAGTGGTGAACCAATCAATGAACCTGTTGCACAATACGGTCCTTTTCTGATGAATACCGCTGAAGAAATACAACAAGCGATCAGTGATTACAATCAAGGTAAGTTTGGGTATCTCGAAGAATAAAGAAACAACCGTTCTCTTAAACGGCTGCATTACTTTGCTGAAGAAGCGAAGAAGGCTGAGGCCGTTTCTGAGAAGGTAATTTCTTAGGTTAAGCACACCCAGCAGTGGCATAAAAAAGACAAGGCCCAGAAATCGACTTCTGAGCCTTGTCTTTTTTATTAGGGAATCAACTTCTCTGAATTAAGCACACTGCGTAAGCAACAACGCCTTCTTCACGACCAACAAAGCCCATTTGCTCATTGGTAGTTGCTTTGATAGAAATATCTTCGATAGAGATGCCTGCTGCTTCAGCAATATGCTGTTGCATAGCAGGAATATGTGGATTGATTTTAGGTGCCTCAATGCACAACATCGCATCAATATTACCTATTTCGTAACCTTTATCAGTTAACAGTTTAACGGTTTCTTTCAATAAGATTAAGCTGCTAATGCCTTTCCAGCGAGGATCAGTATTTTTAAAATGATAGCCAATATCTCTTAAATTAGCTGCTCCAAGTAATGCGTCGCATATTGCATGTAGTAATACATCGGCATCCGAATGCCCAAAAGCCCCACTATGATGTTCCAGATTAACCCCACCAACTATAAATGGATGATTTTCTTTTAACTGGTGCACATCAAATCCAAAACCTACTTTAATTTTCATTCTTTACGTATTTTCAATTTTATACTCTAACTATTATGCACACCGCCGAATTAGCGCTATCGCTAAGGCTGGTTCCCGGCAGCTCCAAAATTAAAGAGCATGGTAAACCTTAAGGTGTTGGCCAAAGGACTTTTCTGCACATTTGCGACCAGGTAGGCGATATCAATATTAAATACATTGTATTTTAAGCCCGCTCCAAGGGTAAAATAACGTCTGTTCCCTTTGGTCGGACTTTCGTAAAAGTAGCCCGTCCTCAGCGCAAATTGCTGATTGTACCAATACTCCATACCAGCAGCGATGTTTATTTCTCTTATCTCTTCCTTAAATCCACCAGGGGCATCACTAAAAGATCCAAAAATACCCGCCGGAACCGAACGATCGGGATCTTCTCCGGCTATAATTTTCCCATTTGCATCGTAGATGGGCTGGGTAGGCACCAATAATTTATTAAAATCCAGCGCAAAAGTAAACTGGTTGTAATCATCTATAAGAAAAGTTGAAGCCCCACCAATTTTGAGGTTCGTGGGTAGAAAGTAACTGGTCCCCCTATCCGAGTAACTGAGCTTTGTACCGATATTCGAAATGTTAAGTCCAGCAGAAACAATTGCATCAGTACCTAAAAATACTGTAGGCTTTTTAAAATAAGCAGAAACATCAACAGCTACCGCATTACCAGGACTAACTTGCTGTCCCGATGAAAATTGTCCAGAAGTAAGATTCGAATAAATATATCTTAAGGAAGTTGCTAAAGAAAAAGAGGCATCCAGCTGTCGGGCATAGGTAATATCAGCAGCTAGCTCACTCGGCGTGTAAATACCTAAATCCTGCTGATTTACATCGGTTAACTGGATTTCTCCGAGATTAAAATAACGCAAAGAACTACCTATCGTTGTTTTCTCATTAGGCTTATAATAGCCACTGAGATAGGTCAGACTTACATCAGGGACCAGGCTTTTTAGCCAGGGACTGTATGAAACTGCAAAACCATATTTTTTATCTAAAAAGGCTAGTTTAGAAGGATTGATAGCCATTGAATTCCCATCTGGCTGCACCGCTACCCCCACATCCCCCATACTTCCTGAACGGGCATCTGGGGTGATCAATAAAAAAGGTACACCCGTGATGATGTTGTTGGTCTCGCTCCCGTTAGTTAAAGTACCAGATTGCAGCTCCTGGCCAGACAGGTCCGTACAAACCGCCAGCAAAGAAGATACACATAAAGCAGTTTTAACGAAGCACCCTAATTTCATCAGCCCTAAATAATTTAACAATTATTGAACGCAAGTTAACATAGTGCAGACTAATTTCAAAGTATTGGCCATTATCGCATGATTTTAAATTAATCTGCTTATTTCAAATTATTAATTATGTTCTTGCAGCGTAATCCTTTTTTTGTGTAATTTTAACTCTTAGTAATGTTAAAGGTGATTTAACCTCATGCAACAACGCTTATAGATAGATTTATACTACATTAAATGAAAAAAACATCCTTATTTTCACTTATTTCCGTAATTGCTATTGCTTCTCTTGTTTCCTGTAAATCTAAATCAGGTTCTTCAGATAAGACAGGAATGGCCTACAACAAACAGGAATATGGTGGTTTTGCGGTAAATAATAGGTACAAACGTGGTCCAGGCCCCGGTTTGGTGGAGATTGAGGGTGGAGCATTTGTGGTTGGCGGTAGCGCAATTAATGTACCTGGACAGGAATTGGGCAATTATAACCATAAAAAGGAAACTACAGTTAACTCCTTTTACATGGACGAAACGGAAGTTTCTAATACCAACTGGTTAGAATATCTGAACTGGATACGTACAAACTTCCCAAAAGATTACGAATATTACTACACCGAGTTACCTGATACATTGGTATGGCGTAGACCACTTTCCTATAATGAGCCATACGTGGACAATTATTTAAGACATCCTGCCTACCAGGATTATCCAGTAGTAGGTGTTAGCTGGGACCAAGCAACACGCTATTGTGAATGGAGAACAGATAGGGTTAACGAATTATTGCTTCGTGAGCGTGGTTATATGACCAGCTTTAAGGATTTGAATGGTGGTACTGCAAAAAATAACGCTACAGCGAGTCCCAAATCTACCGGTCCTTTTAGTACTGGAACTTATTTAAACGATCAGATCGATGATAAGGGTAAAAGGGCAATGAAAGATTTAAACCCTTCCAATGCAGGAACAGCTACCGGCAAAAACATGGCAACCCGAAATGTAAGGCTTGAAGATGGTATCCTGAAACAACCTTATCGTTTACCTACAGAAACGGAATGGGAATATGCTGCGTTGGGACTTATTGGCAATACGCAATACGAAAATATTAGCGACAATAAAATCTATCCATGGAGTGGCTTAGGCTTAAGCTCAGCCAAGAAAAGCACCCGAGGATTAATACTTGCCAACTTTAAAAGAACCAAAGGTGATTACATGGGTGTTGGCGGTTCATTGAATGATAAGGGAGCAATTACTGTTGCAGTAAGATCTTATACACCAAACGACTTTGGCCTTTACAACATGGCAGGAAACGTAAATGAATGGACAGGAGATACCTATCGTGTAAGTACTTTCGAAGCGGCAGAGGCTTTCAACCCATTCAGGGGTAACCTTTATCAGGATAAGAAGATCATTGATGCAGTTACCGGCAAAATCGCCGTTGACAAATACAACAGGCCTGTTATGATAAACGCTCAAAATGAGAGAAAACAAACCTGGGCAGAAAAACAGGCAGCGGCCGCAAAGCCAGCTGATTCAGTAAAGAAATTCAATGCCGATCAACGTGGTTACAGAGATCCAGAAAGCGAATTGTATGGCGAAACGACTTTGGTAAATAACCAGTCAAAGGTGTACAAAGGTGGTTCATGGAATGATCAGGCATTATGGCTTAATCCTGCAAGCAGAAGATTTTTGCAACAGGACGAATCATCTGCCGATATCGGTTTCCGTTGTGCAATGACTATGTTGGGAGCGCCAGAAATCAATCCGGCAGGAAAGGCTCACTTTAAAACCAAACCAGCAAGAGGATTTAAAGGAAGATAATCCAATCGGTTTATACATAAAAAAGCTGCGTTTCATTTGAAGCGCAGCTTTTTTATGTATAAATCTTTTTATTTAGGAGAACTTTATCAGTATTTCGTTTTTCTCTACTTTAATGCCCTTGCTAACCAGCACCTTCTTAACTATACCGCTGCTTGGCGATTTAAGGATATTCTCCATCTTCATCGCTTCCAATACCAATAGGTTATCCCCTTTACTCACTTCCTGCCCTTCTTCAACCATAATGTTTAATACCAACCCTGGCATTGGAGCTTTCACCTCCAGCATTTTATTAGCCTTTGTATTGTCAAGACCTAGTTGTTTCAGCAACAAGTCGTATTGGTCTTCAATAGCCACTTCATAAAGCGTTCCATTCACTTTAACTACACTCCGCTTTTCTGACTGATCCTCAGAAACCAATTCTATATTGTATGATTTGTTATTGTATATAACATGCGTATGCCCATCTGCAAGCGTTGTCGAATCAATCTGCAACTCCACACCATCTACTTTCAATAGCTTTTGCTCAAGTTCTACATCAAAATTATATCGGTCGTTTACTTTTACATTCATAGTTATTGTGTTAATGCATATTGAATTAAATTTGCGCCCATTTTAAGTGCGCTTGTGCGCTTTTCCTGACTATCCTCAGGATAAGTACCAAAGTCTTCCCAACCATTGCCCAGATCGCATTCAAATGTGTAATAACAAACAATCCTGCCCTGCCATGTCAAAGCATAACCTTTAGCTGGCTTACCATCATGTTCGTGTATTTTAGGAAGTCCATTCGGGAACTTAAACTTTTGATTGTATAGGCTGTGGTTGGCTGGCAATTCTACAAATGACAATTCCGGAAAAACCTTTTTCATCTCTGTACGGATAAACTTATCCAGACCATAATTGTCATCAATGTGAAGGAAACCACCACCTATTAAATACTTACGGAGATTAGCTGCTTCAGCATCACTAAAAACCACATTACCATGTCCGGTAAGATAAACAAAGGGATAATTAAAAATATCAGCACTGCCAACTTCCACAATAGCTTCTTGTGGGGCAAAATTGGTTTTAAGGTTTTGATTACAAAATTCAATCAGATTTGGCAATGCAGTACGATTGGCATACCAGTCGCCTCCACCATTGTACTTCAGCTTAGCCATTTTGTAAGTGGGCACCGAAAAGCTACTCAGCAATGCAACAGCCGTTAAAAGAAATAAAAACCGTCCCCTCATCTATTTAAATAATTCACTTCAAAACAAGCAGCCAGGGCCGCGGTTTCTGTTCTTAATCGTGTATTACCTAAAGTTAAGGGTTTATAGCCGCTTTGCAAAGCTAATTCAATTTCAGCACCTGTAAAGTCGCCTTCAGGACCAATAAGAATGGTGTAACGTTCTCTTGGCTTAGTCACCTCAGCAATAAACTGCCTTGGTTCATTATCCAAACAGTGGGCAATCATTTTAACACTATCGTTAGTTTGCTTTAGAAAAGCCGATAAGCTAATTTGAGGATTTAATACCGGGTGATAAGCTTGCAGGGACTGCTTTACAGCAGATGTGATCACCTTATATAAGCGATCCTCTTTAACAATTTTCCGCTCCGATCGATCACAAATGACCGGGGTAATTTCATCAATGCCGATTTCTGTAGCCTTTTCCAGAAACCACTCTAATCGGTCAATATTTTTGGTAGGGGCTATTGCAATATGCAAATGGTGATTGCGCTTATTGTATTCACGCTTTGTTTCCACCACCTTAAGGCTGACATGTTTTTTATGTTCGCCTGTAATTTCGGCTTTATAAAGTCCGCCAACACCATCAATCAAGTAAACCAGTGCACCAATACCCAAGCGCAAAACTTTAGTACAATGCTTGCTCTCTTCCTCATTTAAAACATACTCGTTGGAGCTGATATCCGGGGTATAAAAAACATGCATTGTATTGATTTTAATGTAAGTCTATCGCATCGCTTTTATTGATCACCAACTCCAGCTTAATGGTCTCTATATTTTGTTCTGTTTTCTTTAAGATGGTAAACAAGTAACCATAGCATTCCTCGCTATCTCCAACCTCAGGTATTTTACCAAAAGCATGAGATACCAATCCACCTACGGTATCAAAATCCTCATCTTCCGGAAGGTCGTGAGGAAGGTGCTCATTTACATCGTAAACAGTAGCATAAGCATTAATGATGAATTCTGTATCAGATATCTTTTCCACTGTAGGCTTCTCTTCGTCATACTCATCCTGTATTTCGCCTACAATTTCTTCTACAATATCTTCCAGGGTAACCATCCCGGCAGTCCCGCCAAACTCATCAATTACAATTGCGATTTGGATGCGTTTTTGCTGAAGTTCACTCAACAGATCATTGATCTTTTTAGTTTCTGGCACAAAATAAGGCTTTCTAATGATATCACTTAACGTCCAATCCTTATTTTGAGCCAATAACGGAAGGATATCCTTAGCATGCACAATACCGATAATCTTATCAATAATATCATCGTATACGGGCAGGCGTGAATATCCTTCCGAAATAATTCTTTCAACGACTTCCATTTTAGGGGTAGAAAGTTCTACACCAGAAATCTTAGTACGTGGAACCATAATATTTTTTACCACGCGCTCATTAAAATCAAAAACGTTTTTAATCAGCTCATGCTCATTCGTGTCCAATGCGCCACTTTCTTTTCCCTGATCCAGTAAATAGTAAAGCTCTTCGGTACTGTGGACAGAATCATGTCCACCAATAGTAGAGATACCAAATACTTTCAGGACAATATTGGCAAAACCGTTTAACACCCATATAAAAGGTCTAAACATCCAATAAAATGCCTGAAGCGGTAGGGCAATAAACAAAGTAGTAGCCACTGGTCTTTGGATAGCAATAGATTTTGGTGCCAATTCACCAAAAACAATGTGCATTACCGTAATGAACAGGAAGGCTAATCCGGTAGAAATAGAAGTTATGTATACCTCAGAAAGTTGGAAGTTGATCAGCAAGTCATGCACAAGACTATGCATAACAGACTCGCCCACCCAACCTAAACCAAGAGAGGCCAGGGTAATTCCCAACTGCGTTGCGGCAAGATAACCATCTAAATGCTGGGTAATGTGCTTTGCGATGTTCGCAACACGGCTCCCGGATTTAGCTTTTATCTCAATCTGAGAAGCCCTAACCTTTACAATTGCAAACTCTGCCGCAACAAAAAAGCCATTTAGGGCAACCAGGAAAAAGGTAAAAAATATTTTAAATGCTTCCATTTAAGATTTATTTCTAAACTCTTTGTCGTAAAGCTCAAGGCTTTCTTGTATTACTTTGTGTGCATAACGTACACCTAGTAAATGTTCAATAGTTACTTTCTTTTCTTCCAAAGCTTTGTAATCCTGGAAAAACTTCACGATTTCTTTCATCGTATGCGGTGGCAGCTCAGCAAGGTCATTGATGTAGTTTACCGACATGTCGTTTTTAGCTACAGCAATAATCTTATCATCTTGCTCGCCATTATCCACCATGTGCATTACACCGATAACTTTCGCTTCGATGATCGTCATAGGATAAACATCCACAGAGCATAATACCAAGATATCTAATGGGTCATTATCATCGCAATAAGTTTGCGGGATAAAGCCATAATTTGCAGGGTACATTACCGAAGAAAAAAGAACACGGTCTAATTTAATCAGATTTGAATCCTTGTCAATTTCGTATTTTGCCTTTGATCCTTTAGGGATTTCAATAATTGCATTCACTATCTCTGGCACATTGTGGCCTGGAGATACACTGTGCCACGGGTGATGGTCGTCTTTACTCATTTTTATTGTTCAGTATTTGATAATTCATCATTGTCATCCTTAGCCACTTTCTTTTTCACAAAGGTGTAAATCAGTGGTATTGTAGTAATGACAATAAAACCTATAATTATATATAATAAATAATCGTTAATCTCTTTTTCAAACCTTCTGCCTAGAAAATAACCAAGCAAAGTTAAGGAAGCTATCCATATTAATGCACCTGCAACGTTATACAAGGCAAATCTTTTAAAATCCAATTTTACCACACCAGCAAAAATCGGTGCAAAAGTTCTAACGATGGGTACAAATCTACCCATAATCAATGCAAAAGCCCCCTGCTTATTGTAATATTCCTCTGCAGCCTTTAAATAACGTCGTTTAAAGAAGAAAGACTCCTTCCTATGATACAATACTGGCCCCGTCTTTCGACCAAACCAATACCCTACGAAATTGCCTGAAACCGCAGAAACACACAGACCAAAAATCAGGACATAAATATTTACATCTAATTTACCAGTGGCTACAAACATACCCGCAAGAAACAAAAGATAGTCTCCAGGTAGAAAAAACCCAAAGAACAAGCCTGTCTCGGCAAATATCACGAACATTACAACGTAAAAACCACCTTCTCTAAGTAATTTTTCGGGATCAATGAAGTGCTGTAATGTGGTCCAGAAATCGTGCATATTTCAATTATTCGTAAAACTACAAATAATTATCAATAGAAAAGCCTATATCAAATTTAAAATTACAGCTGGATATACCCCTAAAAATATGGTAATCAAAGCTGAGAAAACAAGCACAAACTGATATTGAACAGGTGTTTGTAATTCCATCTCATTACCTTCTTTGAAATACATCGCTACAATAACTCTAAAATAATAATAGAATCCTACCAGCGCATTTAAAATGGCAAAAGCAACCAAATAAATCTGGTATTCCGACATCACATTTAAAAACATCAGATATTTTCCGATAAATCCAGCGGTAAGTGGGATCCCAGCAAGTGAAAGCATAGCTATAGTAAGAATTAGCGCTGTAAATGGATTACGTTTAGCCAAACCGTTAAAGCTATCGAAATGATCGTTTCCGGTCTTCTGCTTCACTAAAATCAGCACAGCGAAAGCAATGATCGTTGCAAAAGTATAAGCAGCTGCATACACCAATACGTTGTTAGCCGAATTAGCTGTTAAAGTGATCAGTGAGAACAACAAATAACCCGCGTGTGAGATACTCGAATAGGCCAACATCCTTTTAAAGTTCTTTTGGAACAAGGCCGTTACGTTTCCGATCAACAAGGTTAAGCATACGATAACCATTAAAGGAGGCATCCAGAAATCATGTAAAGGTGCAAACGTATCTGCAAACAAACGAAGGAATGCAGCAAAACCTGCAGTCTTAACGATAGTCGACATGAATGTAGTAATCAAGGTAGGTGCACCTTCATATACATCTGGTGTCCAAAAGTGAAAAGGAGCTGCACCGATTTTAAAGCACAATCCAACCATTAGCAATATGATGCCCGGATAGAACATCGGAGAAATTGTTTTATAGTTAGCTACCAAATACTGATTGATTACACCGAGATCAAAAGATCCTGTTGCACCATAAATCAGCGTAATTCCGAATAAAAGAAAACCTGTAGAGAATGCCCCCATCAGGAAATACTTTAATGCCGCCTCATTAGAGGCAAAGTTATTTTTACGTATACCTGCAAGGATATATAAACTCACCGACATGATCTCCACACCGATAAACAACATCGACATATTGGTATAAGAAACCATGATCACGATACCAGCAAGGGAAAAAAGGATCAGGGTAAAGTATTCCGCAATATTTTCGCTGTTTTCTGCAAAGTAATTTTGGGTCAATAAAAATATAAGTATAGTACCTAATACAGTGATTCCGGTAAATGCCAATGCAAAATTATCCATCTGCATCATACCATAAGAGTTATGATTGCCATTCCAGCCTGTAGCCACAAAAGCTAGCGAGGTAAGTAAACCAAGTAAGGTAATGGGTAATAACGCTTTTTTAGCTTTAAACAAACCTGCGTAAAGCACCACTAAAGCTGTAACAGTTATTGTTATAATGATATTCATTTCCTTAGTTTACCGATGTTAATTTTTGTGTTACCTGTTCTATTAAATGTTGTACCGAAGCTTCAGAAAGCTGCAAAATTGGTTTTGGATAAACACCCAATACAATAACCAATGCACAGATCACGTACAATACAACCTGCTCTGATCCTCTTATATCTGTAAAGCCAATGGTCAGCTCATTGGTTTTGCCCAACATGATGTTTTGATACATCCTGAACATATAAACCGCACCAAAAATGATGGTTAAACCGGCAAATATTGCCGCCCATAAGCTATATTGATAAATACCAATCAGTAAAAGGAATTCTCCTATAAATCCATTTGTCCCGGGTAAAGCGACCGTGCCTAAAAGAATGATCAGAAATGCGATAGCTAGTTTAGGCGCTTGTTTAGCAATACCACCTAAGTCAGCAATTTTGTAAGTTCCCATACGACTGGCAATGATATCCAGCACAAAGAACAAACCTACCACGTTTATACCATGACTCAACATCTGGATCATTGCGCCCTGCATACCTTGTACATTCAATGCGAATATACCAGCAGCGATTAAACCAACGTGACCAATTGAAGAGTAAGCAACCAATCTTTTAGCATCCTTTTGTGTAAATGCAATCAACGAAGCATAAACTACCCCGATGATAGATAGGATGATTGCCACTTGCCCCCATTGCTGAACGCCAGCAGGTACAATAGGCAGTAACCATCTGATCACACCGTAAATACCCATTTTAAGCATGATTCCCGAAAGCAACATGGTTCCCGGAGTCGGAGCTTCAGTATAGGTATCTGGCTGCCAGGTATGGAAAGGAAATATTGGCATCTTAATCGCAAAAGCAATAAAGAAAGCCCAGAATATCCATGCCTGCTGAGTTGAATCTAAATTAAGGCTATAAAGCGCCTGTATGTCGAAATTATTAGATGGGTTCTGTAAGTAAAGGTAAATGATACCCAATAACATAAACAATGAACCAGCAATGGTGTAAACAAAGAACTTCATGTTTACTTTAATGCGGTTTTTACCACCCCATATTGCACAGATAAAGTAAATCGGAATCAAAGCTGCTTCCCATCCAATATAGAACAAGAAAGCATCCATAGCAGTAAACACCACCAATAAACCACTTTGCATAAACAGAATCAAAGCGAAAAAAGCATTTGCATTTTTATATTGATGCTGATAAGCCGAAAGAATGATGAGCGGAACCAAAATGTTGGTCAACAGTATCGTGATCATGCTGATCCCATCAACCCCTGCGTGGAAACTAATTCCAAGTTCTTTTATCCATGGAAGATTAACCACAAACTGTGTACTTGCATCCGGGATAAAATTACATACCATAACCAAGGCCAGGGCTAAAGAAACAATTGCATTAACCAATGCAACATGTTTTGCTCCATTTCCGGTAAACGCGGTAACCAAGGCGCCAAGCAATGGTATAAATATAAGAAGTAGTAAAAGTTGTTCCATTATCTTTTCTTGAACGATCTTTTATAGTGATAAATAAGTATACAATAACATTGAGATGATTCCTATCACCATCATAAAAATATAAAAGCCAACATTTCCTGTTTGCAATAAGCGTAAGCCCTTACTAGCCTCAGAAGTTGTCCAACCTAAGCCATTTACAATACCGTCTACAATTTTATTGTCAACGATTTTATAAAAGAAGCCTGAAATCGCATCTAAAGGTTTCGTGAATAAAGCATTATATATTTCATCAAAATAAAATTTGTTATAAGACAGGTTAGCCAATCCAGTACGTTTACCTTCATCTGGAATAGGAATATGGTTTTGCTTAACATATTTACCATAAGCAATCCCGATAGAGATCAATACCCCAACCACAGAAACAGCCATTAACATATATTCTGTAGCATGATCCGGAGATTCGCCAACATGTTTAATTACCGGAGACAACCATTGCGATAACCAATGACTTCCACCCAATGCTTCTGGAATGCCAATCACACCACCTATGGCAGATAAAATAGCCAGAACGATCAAAGGCAGAGTCATAGATTTTGGCGACTCATGGATTTTCTCTTCAGCATGGTGTGTACCACGGTATTTTCCATAAAAAGTAAGGAACAACATTCTGAACATATAAAATGCTGTTAGGAAAGCCGTAAACACTGCAATTCCCCACATTACTTTATCATGCAAATAAACATGTGCTAAAATCTCATCTTTAGAGAAAAAACCCGAAAACGGAGGTAAACCTGCAATAGCAATCGTACCAATTAGCATCGTGATAAAAGTAACTGGTAATTTCTTGCGCAAACCACCCATATGACGCATATCCTGCTCATGGTGTAAAGCATGAATTACAGAACCCGCACATAAGAACAATAAAGCTTTAAAGAAAGCATGCGTAATTACGTGGAAGAAAGCCCCATTGTAAGCACCAACACCTAAACCAAGGAACATATACCCCAATTGAGATACGGTCGAGTAGGCCAATACCTTTTTAATATCATTTTGTGTTAAAGCAATGATCGCTGCAACAACCGCTGTAGCCAAACCAACAATCGCAATTACATGCTGAATCATTGGTGCCAGGTCGAATAACAGGTTTGATCTTGCAATCATATAAATACCTGCTGTAACCATGGTAGCTGCGTGGATTAAAGCCGAAACCGGAGTTGGGCCCGCCATCGCGTCTGGTAACCAGGTAAACAATGGCAACTGCGCAGATTTACCGCAGGCACCTATAAATAAGAATAAAGCGATTAAAGCAATCGTACCATTACCAGGCAACATGTTTTGTGCCTGAGGGAAAATCTTACCAAACTCTACACTACCAAAAGTCGTGAAGATTAAGAACACGCCCAGTAAGAAACCTAAATCACCAATACGGTTCATCACAAAGGCCTTTTTCGCTGCCGACGCATAAGCGCTATTTGTATACCAGAAGCCGATCAGTAAGTAAGAACATAGTCCTACACCCTCCCAGCCGATAAACATTACGATATAGTTTGATCCTAAAACCAATAGCAACATAAAGAAGATAAACAGGTTCAGGTAGCTAAAAAACTTACCAAAACCTTCATCGCTATGCATATAGCCGATAGAGTAAATATGGATCAAAAAGCCTACTCCTGTAATGATAAGGAGCATCAATGAACTTAATGGATCAACTAAAAAAGACAATGGAATGTGTAAACTTCCAGCGCTAATCCAGTCAAAAAGAAATATCTCATGAGATTTATTCGCATCAGCACCCAGTTCAAAAAATATTCCCAAACTGATGGCGAACGAAATGAATATTACACTGCTTCCTATAAAACCAATCAGGTTTTTGGATAATGAATTTCTGCCAAGGCCATTTATTATAAAGCCCAACAGAGGAATCAACGGAACCAGCCAAACTAAATTTATCATCTTATATTCTTCTTAATAATTACCACTTAAGGCGATTCAACACATTAACATCTGTAGACTGGGTATTTCTGTAAACCATTACAATAATACTCAAACCAATTGCTACCTCTGCGGCAGCCAGGACCATAATAAAAAACACGAATACCTGACCTGAAGCATCATTGTTATGTACCGAGAAAGCGGTTAACAATAAATTGACAGCATTCAGCATCAGCTCCACAGACATGAAAATCACAATAGCATTTCTGCGTGTTAAAACACCTATAACACCAATGGTGAAAATGATTGCACTTAACCAAATGTAATGGTTTAGCGGTACCCCTTGTAGTTGTTGAGTAATGTTGCCCATTATACTTTCTCTTTTTTAGTTAATAATATAGCGCCTACCATTGCTGAAAGCAATAAAATAGAACACAGTTCAAATGGCAGCATAAATGGCCCAAACAACTCTTTTCCCAGGTTCTTTACCAAACCCAGATTAGGGTTTCTCAATACCACTGGATCAGAAATCGCTACCGCTTTTAAAGCACCAGCCAAAGTAACCAGTAAACAACATCCTGCAATTACGCCCACCACCTTAACCAAGGTAGATTTTAAAGGCTCATTGTCCTTATTCAGGTTCAGTAACATCAGTACGAAGAGGAATAAAACCATAATCGCCCCCATGTACACAATGAAATTTACTACGGCCAAAAACTGTGCATTTAGCAAAATGTAGTGAACCGTAAACGTAAAAAACGTAACAATCAGGTAAAGCACACTATGCACTGGGTTTTTCGCAAAAATAACCATCAATGAAAAGATGATACTTAGTGTGGCAACAAAATAGAATATTGATGTAGTCATTTATTTCTTGTTTAATGGTTGTTCTACCAACTTATCTTTACCGTAAATAAAGTCTTTACGTAAATAATCAGCAGGTACAATTGGTCCATCCAGGTAAATCGCTTCTTTCGGACAAGCCTCTTCACACAAACCACAAAAAATGCAGCGTAGCATGTTGATCTCATACACTGAAGCATATTTTTCCTCACGATAAAGGTCTTTCTCCTCAGGTTTACGTTCAGCAGCAATCATTGTAATCGCTTCTGCCGGACATGATAAAGCGCATAAACCACAAGCTGTGCAACGCTCTTTACCTTCTTCATCTCTTTTTAAAGAGTGCATCCCCCTAAAATTGGTAGAGAACTCCCGCTCTACCTCAGGATATCTGATCGTCGCTTCCTTCTTAAAGAAATGACTAATGGTAATAGCCATCCCTTTAGCGATAGCAGGCAAATACATACGCTCTGCCAGGGTTAAGGGCTTTTGTTCTAATACTTTTTTCTTACTGGTTAATGGTTCCATTAAACCTCCTTATTATTCCACATACGTGGATGTTAAAATCCTTCAATTACCGCAATCACCACACTGGTCACTACTATATTCGCTATAGCCAGAGGAATCAATACCTTCCAGCCTAAATGCATCAACTGATCATAGCGGAAACGTGGAATAGTCCAACGAACCCACATAAAGAAAAATATGAATGCAAATATTTTGACAAAGAATACGCCTACTCCGATCAATGGACCAATTACAGGTCCTGTATTGGCCAATACCCAATCCATACCAGGATAGTTGTAACCACCGAAATATAAAGTAGCCATTACTGCCGCAGAAACAAACATATTGATGTACTCAGCAAATAAATAGAAACCCAGTTTCATCGACGAATACTCTGTGTGGTATCCACCAATTAATTCCGTTTCACACTCCGGTAAATCGAATGGAGCCCTATTGGTTTCTGCAAAAGCACATACCATAAAAAGGATAAAACCTACTGGTTGATACAATACGTTCCAGTGCCAGCCGTGCTGTCCCTCTACAATCTCTTTCAAGCTCATAGAACCTGTTACCAGCAATAAGGCAATGATCGATAAGCCCATTGCAATCTCATAACTGATATTCTGAGAAGCAGCTCTAATCGCACTTAACAATGAATATTTGTTGTTAGATGCCCAACCACCAATCATCACACCATATACACCTAAGGAAACTACACCAAAAATGTATAAGATACCCACGTTGATGTCAGTCACCTGCAAAGGAATAACACGATCACCAACAGTGATTGCACTACCCCAGGGAATAACTGCAGTACCAATACAAGCGGTTAACATGGCCAAACCTGGACCAATCATAAACAACCATTTACTGGCATTTGTAGGAATAATCTCTTCCTTCATGAACATTTTCAGACCATCCGCCAAAGGCTGGAACATACCTGCAGGGCCTGCTCTATCCGGTCCTAACCTATCCTGTAAAAAAGCAGCCACTTTTCTCTCTGCATAAGTAGAGTACATGGCAATCACTAAACTGATGCCAAATATGATAGCTACAAGTACAAATTTTTCTATTACAAAAGCTATATCCATTAGAATTTAGTGGTTTTTTCGAGTTCAACCTGATTCGCCTGTCTTAACTTAGGGTTATCCTGAATTACTGGCAATGGCTTTAAAGTTTCGTAGTGATTTGAAGAGATCACTGAAGTATCACTAATATGAGTAGGGTGTTCAATTACCCAATCCGCTGTTTTTTTCTTGTCAAAACGGCAAGTATTGCAAATAAACTCTTCTACTTCTCCGTAAATATCTTTACGAGCAGTAACCCTAAGCACATCTTCACCTTTATACCACAACGTTACTTTACCACTACAAGTAGGGCAGTCTCTATGTGCATCGATAGGTTTAGTAAACCAAACTCTATTTTTGAATCGGAAAGTTTTATCTGTCAAAGCACCAACCGGGCAAACATCAATTACATTTCCTGAAAAATCATTATCTACAGCAGTCTGAATGTAAGTAGAAATTTCCGAGTGATCACCCCTATTCAGGATACCATGTACCCTTTTATTCGTAATCTGATCTGCAGTAAATACACAACGGTAGCATAAGATACAACGGTTCATGTGCAACTGGATCTTATCGCCAATATCTATACGCTCAAACGTTCTACGCTCAAACTCATATCTTGTTTTTTGCAAACCATGCTCGTAGCCTAGATTCTGAAGATCACATTCACCAGCCTGGTCACAAACCGGGCAATCCAATGGATGATTAATCAACAACATCTCTACTACACCACTGCGTGCTTCAATTACTTCCGGAGAAGTAATATTCATCACCTCCATACCATCCATTACAGCGGTACGGCATGATGCTACCAGTTTAGGCATCGGGCGCGGATCTTTTTCAGAACCTTTGCTTACCTTAACAATACAAGTACGGCATTTCCCACCGCTGCCTTCTAATTTAGAATAATAGCACATTGCAGGTGGCACAATATCTCCCCCTATTTGCCTTGCAGCATTCAGGATAGAGGTACCAGGGGCCACTTCTACTGTTATTCCGTCTATGGTTACTTTAACTGTATCACTCATTGTTGCAGCTATTCTTTTCTCTGTTGTTAATTTTCTATCGTAACAGCTTTGGCAATCGGGTCAGCATAATTAGCTAAACCATAATTTGTAGATAAGCTTTTAACCGGCTCATTTACATGCCATTCAAATTCGTCTCTGAAATGTCTGATTGCACTTGCAACAGGCCATGCAGCCGCGTCGCCAAGTGGGCAAATCGTATTTCCTTCTATTTTTTTAGACACATCAACCAACAGGTCAATGTCGCTCATTTTGCCATGTCCGTATTCAAGCCTATGTAGCACTTTCTCCATCCAGCCCGTTCCTTCTCTACAAGGCGAACACTGTCCACAACTTTCATGGTGATAGAAACGAGAGAAGTTCCAGGTGTTTCTAACGATACACTGGTCCTCATCAAATGCAATAAAACCACCTGAGCCCATCATCGAACCAGTGGCAAAACCACCTTCAGACAAAGACTCATAGCTCATTAACCTTGGCTCGCCATTGGCCAGCTTTAAAGTCAGATTTGCAGGTAATATTGGCACTGATGATCCGCCGGCAACGGTAGCTTTCAAGCGTTTGCCATTAGCAATACCACCGCACCATTCATCAGAATAAATGAATTCTTCAACAGGCAAGCCCAATTCAATTTCATAAACTCCTGGTCTCACTAAATTACCCGAAGCAGAAATTAATTTCGTTCCAGTACTGCGACCAATACCTATCTTTGCATACTCATCACCCCCATCATTAATGATCGGAACAACAGCAGCAATAGATTCCACATTGTTCACTACAGTAGGACAACCGTACAATCCGGCAATAGCAGGGAAAGGAGGTTTAATCCTCGGGTTTCCTCGTTTACCTTCTAATGATTCCAGCAAAGCTGTTTCCTCACCACAGATATAAGCCCCACCACCTGGTTGAACGTATAGTTCAAGATCGTAACCTGAACCCAAAATATTTTTACCCAAAAATCCGGCATTTTTGGCTTCGGCTATTGCTCTTTCCAAAATACGGATCTGCGGCATCATCTCACCACGTACATAGATGTAAGAAGTATTCGCTCCCAGTGCAAAACTGGAAACAATCATTCCTTCAATCAATGCATGAGGGATATAGGTCATCAAGTAGCGGTCCTTAAAAGTACCCGGCTCAGACTCATCCGCATTACATACCAGATAACGGGCAACACCCTCTGGTTTAGCCAAAAAGCTCCATTTCATCCCCGTAGGGAATCCTGCACCACCGCGACCGCGTAATCCGGACTTCTTAACCTCTTCTACTACTTCATCAGGAGTAAGGGTCTTTAAAGCCTTCTCAACGGCACGATACCCGCCTTTTTGGCGATAAACATCAAGTGTATTGATGCCAGGTACGTTTATATGTTCTAATAATAGTTTACGGGCCATTATTTTTTGCGTAAATCTTCTATCAATTCGTCTACCTTTTGCTCGTTCAGGTTTTCGTAAAATGTATATTCAGGACCAATTTGTAAAACCGGGCCATAACCGCAAGCGGCTAAACATTCAACACCTCTCCAGCTAAATAAACCATCTTCAGTAACCTGGTTTTCTTTCACACCCAGCTTCTCTTCAATATGGCCCATCAGCTTTTCAGCACCAACAAGACAACAAGGTCCTGTTCTGCAAACCTCCAGTACGTATTTACCTTGCGGCTTTAAAAAATACATGCTGTAAAATGAGGCTACCTCATACACTTCAATGTCCTGAATGTCTAAATAAGCAGCAACTTTATCCATTGCCGACGTACTTAACCAACCCAACTCCGCCTGCACTTCATGCAGAATAGGCAGTAAGGCCGACTTCTGTTTGCCTTCAGGATATCTTTTAACGATCTCATCACACTTTGCTATTAAAGCTGATGAAAACTCTACAGGTTGTGTTTCTTCTACTTTAAGCATCTAATTCTCCTGCAATAATATTCATGCTACTCATGTTGATAATGGCATCTGATAACAGCATACCTTTACTCATGGACGCATACATTTGATAATTTATAAAACTAGGTCTTCTGAAATGTAAACGGTAAGGTGTTCTTCCACCGTCATTGATCAGATAAAAACCAAGCTCTCCGTTACCACCTTCTACAGCATGGTAAACTTCAGCTTTAGGGGCATCAATCTCTCCCATCACAATTTTAAAGTGATAGATTAATGCTTCCATGTTGTTGTATACTTCTTCTTTGGCTGGCAAATAGAATTCAGGAACGTCAGCATGGAATATTCCTGCAGGCTCTTTCTTCAATTTCTCCATTGCCTGTTCAATCAAGCGTACACTTTGCCACATCTCCGCATTACGAACCAGGTAGCGATCATAAATATCACCGCTGGTTCCCACCGGAACCTCAAAATCAAAATCCTGATAAGATGAATAAGGCTCGCTAAAACGCACATCATAATCTACACCTGTAGCACGCAACAATGGACCAGTCCAGCTAAAATCTAAAGCCTGCTCCGGGGTTACACACGCTACACCTGCAGTACGATCAATAAAGATCCTGTTACGGTCCAGTAAACTTTCAAATTCTTTTAATGCAACCGGAAATTCTTTTAAAAACTTATTGATTTTCGCAAAAGCGATGTCATTAAAATCTCTTTCAAAACCGCCGATACGACCGACGTTGGTCGTCAAACGTGCACCGCAAATCTCTTCGTAAATCTCATAAATATGCTCCCTAAACTGGAAAAGATATAAAAAAGTTGTTGTTGCACCAGTATCCTGAGCAATAATGGTATTGCAAATGATATGGTCAGAAATACGTGCCAGCTCCATGATAATCACCCTTAGGTAATCCACGCGCTTAGGCATCTGAATATTCAACAATTTTTCCACCGTCATGTGCCAGCCCATATTATTGATGGGTGACGAGCAATAGTTTAACCGATCTGTTAAAGGAGTGATCTGATAAAATGGCCTGTGTTCAGCAATTTTCTCAAATGCACGGTGAATATACCCAATGGTAGAAACACCACTCACAATGCGTTCACCGTCCATTTGTAACACGTTCTGGAACACACCATGGGTTGCTGGGTGCGTTGGCCCCAAATTAAGGGTTACCAATTCACTCTGCGGATCATTATCTGTATATACTGGTTGATTGTGATTCATATAAACTTATCTACCAAAGTATTCGTCTTTTTTATCTACTCTATTTGGATCTTCCAAAGGATACTGTTTCAACATCGGGAAAACGCCAAGATCATCCATATTTAAGATTCTTCTTAAGTCAGGATGGCCCTCAAATTTCACACCGAAAAAGTCGTATGTTTCGCGCTCCATCCAGTTTGCACCGTTCCAAACAGAAGTTGCAGTTGGAATAGTAGGATGCTGCTCGTCTATATACACTTTTATCCTTACTCTGATCCCTTTAACCATGCTATGCAAGTGATAAACCACTGCAATGCCATGCTTTTTCTCAGGATAATGAACCGCTGTAATATCTGTAAGGAAATTAAAGTTGGACACCGCGTTTTCTTTCAAAAACTTAAGCATATCAATTATTACATCTTTAGTCGTTTCAAAAGTAAGTAAGCCATAAGGCTCACTCACATCTGTAATCTTATTACCAAACTTTTCGTTTAGCAATTCAATTACTTCTTGATTAGTCACCTTTGCCATTATAGTATTCCGTATGAAGCCAACATTTCTTTATACTGATCAGAATCTCTTCTTCTCGAAGATTCGTTCCTCACCAGTTCCTGAATTTTACCAAAGCCATCTAAAATAGCTTCAGGTCTTGGTGGACAGCCCGGAACATATACATCTACAGGAATAATTTCGTCTATACCCTGTAAAACAGAATAAGTATCAAAAATACCTCCACTTGATGCACAAGCACCTACAGCCATCACCCAACGTGGTTCAGCCATTTGCAAATAAACTTGTTTTAAAACCGGGCTCATCTTTTTAGCGATGGTACCCATCACCATTAGCAAATCTGCCTGACGTGGAGAAAAGCTTAAACGTTCTGACCCAAAACGGCCAAGATCGTAATGAGAACCCATAGTTGCCATAAACTCGATACCACAACAAGATGTAGCAAAGGGCAGCGGCCATAACGAATGGGAGCGAGCCAAACCAATAACTTTATCTAAAGAGGTGGCGAAAAAACCAGATCCTTCTATGCCTGGCGGCGCGTCTACTATATTGATGTCACTCATGATACAAAACGAAAAAGGTTCATTCCTTTAAAGAATGAACCACAAATCTACAATTTTTTGAAGCAATTGGTCTACGCTATCCGCATTTAGAACCGATCTAAATAGGCTAATTCCAGTCTAGTGCTTTCTTCTTTATCACGTAGATAAAACCCAGCAATAAGGTTCCCATAAAAATAAACATTTCTACCATGCCGGTCATCCCCAGCTCCCTGAAATTAACTGCCCAGGGATACATAAAAATCACCTCCACATCAAAAAGTACGAATAGAATAGCGACCAAAAAATATTTAATAGAGAATGGCTGACGCGCATTACCGATAGTCTTGATCCCAGCTTCAAAGGTTTCCAATTTATCTTTGGTCTTCCTTCTAGGCCCTAAAAAGTGTGTTGCAATTAAAGTCACAACAACAAACCCTAAAGCAACGATTACTTGAAATACAATTGGTAAAAAATCTACAGGTACACTTTGCGTTTCCATTTAAAAATTATTTGCGACAAAAATAAAACAAAAAGGCAGGATAACAACCCTGCCTTTCTATTTATTATTTAATTTATTACTTTTTCTTATTCGAGGCCTTAGGTGCAGGTCCAGTAAGTGATTTCAAACCTTCGGCTGCAGTAGTATTCTGAGGATCTAAAGCCAAGGTTTTATCCCAATATAATTTAGCTTTCGCTTTATCCTCTTTGTAAGCAGCGAAACCAGCAATTTGGTTGGAAGCCTCTACCATATTTTTAACTGATGGGGCTGGCTGAATATTTTTAGCAATTCTAACTTCAGCAGAGTCTAAATATTGTTGATAAAAAGGCAATTTCAATCCTTTAGGATCTGTATCGCTGTCCAATAAATTATTCACCCTAGCCCTCCAAAGATATATATCAATTGTAGTAGGCGCATCTTTCAATACATTCGCCAAAGCAGAGTCTCCTTTTATCAGAATTTCCTTAGAAGGATGGGTATTAGCACTATAACCCTGGGCATAAAGAAAGTAAGACGCCAGCCCCTGGTAAAAGTAATTATACAATGACCCTTTTCCATGAGGATTATATTTATTAACAACGTCATAGGTTGCAATTGCTTTTTTCCAATTTTTCGCATCATAATAACTCTTAGCAACATCAGCAAGCGCCTCTACATTCGTAGAATCCATTTCAACTGCTTTTACAAGACTAATCACTGCTAAACTATCCTGTTTGTTTTCTGAAAGTGCTTTTCCAAGGTATAGATAATCGGAAGCAATAATACGCGACGTATCTTTTACTTTAGCAAAGAAATCCTTCATGTATTCCAGACTCTTCGGGTAATTTTTATTCTCAAACGCAGAATAGCCACGTAACCTGGCAACTACCAAGGCTTTTGGATCGTTAGGATTAGTTGTTGCAAGTGCAGATGTTACTTCTTCTAAAGTTTTAAAATCTTTAGCGTAGAACAAGAACTGAGCATAACGCAATTTTGACTCAAAAGAGTTATCCGTTAGATCAATATATTTTTTATAGTTCTCCACCGCCTGAGCAGATCTAGCTGGGAACTCAGTAGCCATTTGAAGTGCCCACTGCATATACAGCTCAGCAATCTCACGGTAAGCAGGACCATAATTAGGATCTTTAGCAATTACCTCTTTCAAAACTTCTTCTGACTCCACAAACGCTCTCGATTCTTTGTACATACGGCCAATCTGCACTTTACCTCTTAAAAGAGATTCGTTGATATTACCAGCGCGCATATAGTTTTGCAAAGCTTCAGAGTTTTTCTTTTGCAAAGCATAATAATCCCCTAACGCTAAAAAAGTTTCGGCGTCTTTATCATTTGCATCCAGCTCTTCTGCTTTTTGTAAATAAGGTAAGGCTGCTTCAAAATCAGGCTTAGCTGTAGCTATGTAAGCTTTTCCAATATACAACTGAGGAATATAATCCTTTTTAGAAGAAACTTCTACCGCTTTAGCAAAATTTGTTTTTGCTGATGCTGGGTTGTTCGCAAATAAATCTGCTTCCCCAAGACCAATATAATTTAATGAATTTTTAGGATCAACGGCCACACCCTTAGTAAATACTGCACGAGCAGAATCTGGATACTCCATAAGTAAATATACCTCACCTAAAGAATAATAATTCTCGCCTTTATTGGCTTGATTGGCTACAAGTGTTTTAAGCATTGAAGCTGCTTTCTGATACTGCTCAGCATCTATGGCCTTCTTTGCGTCACTTAAGCTCTGAGCAAAAGAGGCAGAACCCATCACTACTAAACCTAAACTTAAGGTTATTGCTTTCTTTGTCATTTTCATGGTTCGTCTATTGTTTTTAATTATTATGAAGCTTGCACTGCAGGTTTCATGGTTCGTCAAATTGTTTTTTAGTTTTGAAGCTTACCCAGGCAGGCTTCATCTTTCAAATATAAAATTTAGTTTGTATTCTTAAAATTAAAATCTCGAGAAGACAGCTTATGGGGACCCAATCCAGATTTAAGGACAATCAGTTGTCCCCTCGGACTTACCAACCAAGTTGCAAAACCTGTGCCTAAACCATCCCTGCCTTCTGCATTGATAATATATATATTTCTTAAGAAAGGATAAATACCACTAATTAAGTTCGTCTGGATTGGCTGATAAAATTTATCATCGCCTTTTTTACCCTTCACATTCTTCACTCCCATCATTTTCACTCTAGCCAGATAACCAGCCATATCTTTATTATTGTCGATTAGCCAGTTTACTCCTAAAACTCCTATAGACCCTTTATTTTCTGCAATATACTTAATCACATCGTTATTGGTCTGTAAAGTATAAATTCCTTTCGACGGTAATGTTGTAATACCTGCCAGTGTTTTAAAATAACGCAAAGTACTTGAATAGGCATTATCAAACACCAATTGTTTACCACTTGTTGAAGTCCCTTTTAATATATTAACGACCTCATCCACTGTAATATTGCTATCGAGATTATCCTTATTTGTGATTAAGGCGATGCCATCAATTGCAAACCTTGAAGTCTTTGGGACAATGCTTCTATTTCTGTATATTTTATCCTCTTCTGGTGTAAGCATTCTCGATGAAATAATCACCCGTATGCTATCGTTCAAAAATGTAGGCATGATGCGTTGCTCATTGCCTTCAATGATGGTAAATTTAGTATCTGGGTAATCAGTTTTAAATACCTCTATCTGATCTGCCAGCAATCCCGAAAAAGACTCGTCTACCAGCATACTCACTGTACCAGATGTACGCGTCTCTTCCACACTGCCTGCAGGCTTTGGTTTTTGCTTACACGCTACAAAAACAAACACTAAAAGGACAAAACTAAGATTCTTCATACTAAACAATAAATTATTAATCCTCTTCGGGTTTTTGGTTAATTAAACGGACAAATCTGATCACTGCATATACAATCAACAAGCCGCCTAGCATGATTCTGTACATCGGCTGAATCTGATTCAACAGTGTCGTTCCAAAGATCAACATGGCACCTAGCACCATATAAAAGAGGAACATGACAAGGCCTAAAATGAACAGAAATCGCTGTTGAGGCGATTTCTGTCTAAATGTTTCGAAATTAAACATTCTAATTTGATAAGGTAAAACTGATTGGAATGTTGTACTTAACACGCACCGGTTTACCATTTTGAATACCGGGTGTCCAGTTTGGACTCGCTTTAAGTACCCTGACAGCTTCCTCATCGGTTCCGCCACCTAGTTTTCTTTCCACTTTAATGTCAGTAAGTTTTCCGTTCTTCTCTACTACGAAAGATAAGAACACTTTACCTTGAATGTTATTCTCTTGAGCCATTGCAGGGTATCTTACCGCTTTTTTCAAATAAGCGTAGAATTTCTCCATACCTCCAGGGAAACCTGGCTGAGTTTCGATACTCACAAAGTCATAAACCTTAGTATCTTCAACTACTGCGGCCTGTTTAGGACCATCACCAACCGGACCAGCGATAACGATATCAGCTGTTGGATCACCTTCAATGGTTTTCTGACCTGGGTCAGCTTTTTTCAAATCTTCGATCTGAACAGGCTCTTTATCAACTACCTCATTATCCGGTTTTACAATCGGAGGAGGGAATTTAATCTGATCCTGTTTTGGTGGCGGTGGCTCAACCGGTGGTGGCGGAGGTGTCTCCGGGTTTACCGGTGGAGGTGGCGCAACCACAACCTCTACCTGCTTCACTACCTCTTCTTCAGGTAGCTTGCCCTTGATCAAACTAATGAGCTTAGGCGCCACAAACATCAGTATAAATACCGATGATGCAATGACAAGAGCCTTTGTAGTATTTGCCGCACTTTCCCTACGCAGCTCGTAAGCCCCGTATTTCTTGTTCTTGTTTGCAAATACAACGTCTAGCCACTCTGTCTTTAATAAATCTATCTTAGAACCAAACATAGCTTCCTATTTTTAATATTGTTAATTATTTTATTATAAAATTCCAGCCTGTTTCATGAAGTCCTTTTCAGCATCAGTGATGTTCTCATCATCAATTGCTGGTGCTGTGGTAATCTTAGTGATCGACAACTCATCCATAATATCAACAAAATTCTTATAGGTCGCTCCTGACGTTGGTTTAATCACCATGATGATTTGTCTTCCGCCAGTAGCATCTGCTACTTTCTTTTTATTATCTAATATCGATTTTCTGATATCAGCAAAAGCTTCCACATTAGGTTTTGACTTACCTGCTTCACCCATATACCAGGCTACTTTATTGTTTTTACCCAACAGAATAGTCATTGTCTCAGAAGCACGTAATTCGTTTCTTTCAACCGAGTTATCGTCTTTATCAGGCTTTGCAATATCCATTGCAATTGGTTTCGACAGGGAGGTGGTTAACATAAAGAAAGTGATTAGCAAGAAGGCCAAATCCACCATCGCAGTTAAATCTACTTTGGTATTTGCCTTTTTACTCCTTACCTTTTTGCCTTTTTTGCCTCCCCCGCCGGAGGTATCTAATTCTGCCATAATATATAATTATTATTCCGCACCGCCTTCGGCAGATGTGATTAAACTGAACTTGTTAATTTTCTGCTTCTGAAGGATGTCGACAATTTTTTTAACTGCCGGATATTCCTCTTCCGCATCTCCTTTGATACTTACACGCATTTGTGTCGCATGAAGTTCAGCAACAGACTGGCGAGATTGCAGTATCCATTCCGCCAACTGATTGTTAGTTGAATCGGCAGGAATACCACCAGCATTTTTTTGATACGCTGTTCTTTTCTCTCCATCCATAGCTATGAATTCCTTCAAATTCTGGATTGGAACTCCAAAGGCTCCAATAACACCAAACCGTTCACGCTCTTCCGGAGTAAACTTAATGCTGTATTTCTCGCCCATCTTATCCAGCGTAGACATTTTAATATCCTTTCCTACGATCTCGTAGAACACTTGCCCTTTACCTATTGACAATATTCCCATATCCAAATCAGGAACCTTAAGTTTATAGGTTGATGAAGGAATAGTAACATCCAAAGGATCAGGCTGGCGTGCTGTTGCTGTTAATATAAAGAAAGTAAGCAACAGGAAAGACACGTCGCACATGGCGGTCATATCTATCGAAGTACTCTTTCTTTGAACCTTTGCTCTTGGCATAATTTTTTAAAATTACTTATGTTTTAAACTAATGATGTTAATTCTCCCGGTTTTCCATAAAGCCGGTAAAAAAAAATTCATTATTTTTTATTTATGCGTACTAGCGTAAGTTTGGATGATGCTGAAACCTGCTTCATCAATTGCATAAGTTAATTTATCAATTTTAGAAGTAAGGATGTTGTACATGATAATTGCAAGTGTAGAAGTACCAATACCTGTAGCTGTGTTAATCAAAGCCTCAGAGATACCAGTTGCCAACGCAGCCTGATCTGGAGCACCAGAGTTAGCCAAACCACCGAAGGCCTTGATCATACCTGTTACTGTTCCCAACAAACCTGTTAGTGTACCCACTGATACCAGCGTCGCAATTACGGTTAAGTTTTGCTCTAACATTGGCATTTCCAAAGTGGTAGCCTCTTCGATATCTTTCTGGATAGCTAAACATTTTTGGTCAGTGTCCATGTTTGGCTCAACTTCCATTTCACGGTATTTTTTCAATCCCGATTTGATAACGTTCGCAACAGAACCTTGTTGTTTGTCACACTCAGCCATAGCTGACTCAATGTTGTTTGCATTCAAAAGAGACTGTACTTTTTTAACGAAAGCATCTAAACTGCCTTTACCTGTTGCTTTGCCAATAACAATAAAACGCTCCACAGAGAACACAACTACCATCAATAACATACCCATCAGCACCGGTACAATGGGACCTCCTTTGTAAGCCATACCTGCATAGTTACCAACTTTAGGTAAGTTTTCTGGATTGTCATCAATAAAGTTTTTTGCATCACCCAGGATAAATTTGAAAATACATATACCGATAATGATACAAATTGGAATCGTTAATGTAGCGAATAGATTAGAAGCTGTCGAGCTTTCTTTTTTTACTGTTGTAGGTTTTGGTGCGTTTGCCATTTTTTTTTAGTTTTTTAGTTTTTAGTACTTTGTTTTTTAAAATTAGATAAATAATCCGTAATACACACAACGACCATTATAAACAATTGTTGTAACAACAAAATTATAACTTTGATTTTAATTCCAAATTAAATAATCGTTAGCCTATTCCCCGAGTATTTCCCTTCACGTAGTTAGTATAATTAAAAAAGATTGTCCCGGTGGAGAGACAATCTTTCGCAATTAAAACTAAAAAAAAATTGAAATGCAAATTTTTCGGTAAAAAAATGCTTTTAATGTGCGTTTTCAACAACTTTAGGCACGGATGCAAGCATTTCTTCACTCGCATAGGCTTCAAACTGCTTAAAGTTATTTATAAATGCCAACGCCAATTCGTTTGCTTTTAGATCGTATTCCTTAGGATCCGTCCAGGTATTTCTTGGATTCAATATTTCTGCCGGAACGTTTGGACAACCTACCGGAATGCACAATCCAAATACAGGATCTGCTTCAAAAGCGATGTTTTCAAATTCACCCTTCAATGCAGCAGCAATCATAGCTCTTGTATACGCCAATTTCATCCGTTTTCCAACTCCATAAGCTCCGCCACTCCATCCGGTATTGATCAACCAAACATTCACCTTATGCTTTTGCATCTTCTCGCCTAGCAAACTTGCATAGCGTGTTGGGTGCAACGGCATAAATGCTTTACCAAAACAAGCGGAGAAGGTTAACTGAGGTTCTGTAACGCCCGCTTCTGTCCCTGCCACCTTAGCGGTATAGCCAGATACGAAATGGAACATCGCCTGCCCCGGAGTTAATTTTGATATCGGAGGTAAAACACCAAACGCATCAGCCGTTAGAAAGAAAATGTTTTTAGGCATTCCAGCTATTGATGGTATAATCGCATTATCAATGAAATCTATTGGGTAAGCAACCCTTGTATTTTCTGTTTTATCTATATTAGAAAAATCTACCGTACGCGTTTGAGGGAAATAATTAATATTTTCCAACAATGCGCCAAATTTAATGGCATTATATATCTGAGGTTCCTTCTCAGCTGTCAGGTCTACACATTTAGCATAGCATCCGCCTTCGAAATTGAACACAGAATCATCGCTCCAGCCATGCTCATCATCACCAATCAGCCCTCTTTCAGGATCAGCCGAAAGCGTGGTTTTCCCAGTGCCCGAAAGGCCAAAAAAGATTGCCGTATCGCCATCCTTCCCTACATTGGCAGAACAATGCATCGATAAAGTCTTTTTTTGTTCTGGTAAAATGAAATTAAGTACAGAGAAGATCCCTTTTTTTATCTCTCCAGTGTAACCCGATCCAGCCACCAAAATCATCTTTTTAGTAAAGTTCAGGATAGAAAAATTCGGCTGCCTGGTCCCATCTACGGCCGGATCAGCGAAAAAAGTAGGTGCAGCTATAATCGTCCACTCCGGTTGAGCAACCACTTCTTCTTCTCCAAACCTCAGAAACAGGTTATTGGCGAAAAGATTTTGATAGGCCGTTTCCGTAACTACTCTGATGGTTGTTTTATACTTTTCATCTGCACAGGCGTAGGCATCCCGTACATAAAAATCCTTCTGATTAAGGTGCGCGGTAATCTTATTAAAAAGGGAATCGAAATGTTGTGCATCAATCTTGATATTGATGTCACCCCACCAAACGGTATCCTGAGTAATGTCATCGCAAACAATAAATCTGTCTTTCGGAGAACGACCGGTAAATTTACCTGTGTCAATTGCCAATGCACCGCTATCGGCAAGCGTACCTTCTCCATTCTTCAAGGCCTCTTCAACCAGTTGTGCCACATTAAGCTGAAATAGAGCATTATCTGAATCTAGGTTCAAATAGTTCAAGTCAGGCTTAAGCATAAACGCTTTGCTCATAAATAAGTAAGTTAGTCCGACAAAGTTATGCAGATAAAAAGGGAATAAGCATCATTTCGCCCGAAAAAATTTACTTATTGTCGCCGATACACTAACGCGAATTAGCTGACTATCAATGATTTAAAACGATTTCAGAAAACGTTTTTATCCACCTGATTTTTTTACTTTGAAGCCTTCTTTTTGAAGCAATAACAGCACTTTATCTCTAAAATCGCCCTGGATTAGAATTTCACCGTCTTTACTCGCTCCTCCTACACCACATTTGGTCTTCAGCATTTTACTCAGTTTTTCCAACTCTTCATCGCTCCCAACAAATCCTGTGACCAATGTTACGGCCTTTCCCCCACGATTCTTTTTGTCCAGCATCACCCGTAAATTTTGCTGATTGTTAGCCAAAGCTTCAGCTGGTTCCGCATTTTCTTCCTCATAAACAAAAGATGGATCTGTCGAGTACATGATCCCACCTAAGTCGCTTAGCGTTTTCTTTTTAGGCTTCATAATCAGGTGTAATGATATTTAAAGACAAAGGGTTAATAGACACCGCGATTTCTTTCCCCATAAAATAGGGCTCTCCATCAATATGTATCGCATCTTCCTTTATCCGACTGATGTATATATTTTTTCCTTTAATAATTTCTACCAGGTTAGAGTTATCGGTTTTTAACCGCAGCATTTGATAAGCCAATACAGGAAGTTTGTACAACGGGAACTCCTTAACAATGCAAACATCCAGCAATCCATCGGTTACCGATGCTTTTGGAGATATATGTGCATTGTTGCCATACTGCGAAGAATTGGCAACACTAATCACAAATGCCTTGCGCGAGTATTCTTTCCCATCAACAGTAATCTGGTACGTTTGGGACTTGTAGCTAAACATTTCCCGCAAACCCAATTTTACATATCCACTTAATCCCCTGCTTTTATTTCCGGCAAACACCGAACTGATGTGGGCATCAAAACCCATACCGGCCATATTGAAAAAGCACTTCTCATTAAATGTCGCAGTATCAATAACCGATACTTTACAGTTATTTATGACTTTTATCGCTTTTACGGTATTCATCGGTATTTTTAAGAACCTGGCTAAACCATTTCCTGATCCAAAAGGCAAAACACCAAGTATTTTGTTCTGTTGCATCACTTTTGCTGCGATTTCATTGATTGTTCCATCGCCACCAACAGCAACAATCACATCAAAGTTTTTATTCGCAGCTTCTTCTGCAATTTCGGCGGCATGGCCAACATATTCAGTAAATGCAAAGTTCGGATTGAATTTCGCCCGATCCAGATGAGCATCTATCAGTGCAGGAATTTTCAACTTATTCTTCCCTCCCGATATTGGGTTTATGATAAATAAAATATTTAATTTTGACAAGGTCTTCGCGCTTTATTAGAATACAAAATAATCGATATTTTTTGACTATTTAAATATATAGTGTAATTTTGCAGCATTAAAGTGGACTGATTTGCGATGC
>RCUH01000098.1_pt1 | contig 145829 bp, 145 predicted proteins | sample 2166191 | NCBI WGS metagenome assembly RCUH01 (sample SAMN09932848, study PRJNA488358) | compost metagenome | feature: garden; material: soil; isolation source: compost soil in an enriched community after 214 h of incubation | place: Germany: Experimental Botanical Garden Goettingen | collected...
AAGTTGTGCTCTTGGGCTAACGGTCATTTGGCTTTTACCATCTATACCATCACCCGTTACCTGCCATTGGTGACCTCTTACACCTGCATTCATCCAAAGATCTGCAGCTCCAAGTTTTGTTCTGTGATTCCATTGTACATAACCAGAAAAACGGTTAATCTGAACAAAGTTTGTGCTTCTTACATTTTGATAAGGCACCAACTCTCCTGTATAGGGATTGTATGGCTGATCGTTTCTAGGAAGATCAATTACCGGTGGCCTTAATGAAAAACCGGCAGAATCTATTACTTCCCATTCTAATAAACGGTCACGAATATCTTCTCGGGTATATTTAACACCCCACTCTACTCTATCTTTTTTAATATTATGATATCCTTTAACTTCAAAATTTGCTATTAAGGCATCTAGGTCGTTACGGCCATGGTTTAACTGAGATCCTACCGCACGTGCAAATTTTATATCTCCAAAAGTCTCAGAACCGATATTAGAATCTACCTCTCCTAAATTGTATTGTGCTAATATATCGAAATGCTCCTGTTCCTGTGTATGGTATAACGAACCTATAACTTTAAAAACAAAATTTTCAGATACTTTATAGGTCGATTTTAATGCTCCAAAATAGGTTTGATACTCATCTTTTTCCTGTCCATCATAAAATATCTGAAGTGCAACAGGATCGTCTATAGTACCAAAATTAGTTTGTCTTGTCAGTGGCTGATAGTGATATTTATTTTGTGACATATTCCCCAGGAAACTCAATTCCCAGTTAGACGTAGGCATGAAATTTACCATTGTCTGTATATCGGTATAGGTTGGCCTAAAATTAGTTTCTGTTTCCTGGCTGTTTACCAAAAGGCTGTTATCTCTGTAACGGGCGCCTATGATACCGCTCCATTTTTGATTTTTAGAAGCACTCTCTACCGTTACGCTACCTCCAAGAAAACTAGCTTCTGCCTGAGCGCCAAATTTTAATGGCCTGCGATAGGTAATATCCAATACCGATGATAGCTTATCACCATATTTTGCCTGGAATCCTCCTGCCGAGAATTCTACATTTTCTACCATTGAAGTATTAGTAAAGCTTAAACCTTCCTGTTGCCCGGAACGTATAAGGAATGGGCGGTATATCTCGATATCTTCTACATATACAAGATTCTCATCATAACTACCTCCACGTACCGAATACTGGGTACTTAGCTCATTATTACTGGTTACACCTCCAAGAAGTTTTATTATATTCTCAACACCAGCATTCGCTCCCGGTATTTTACGAATTACTTCAGGCGATATTTTAGTGATCCCCTGTACTCTTGTTCGTTTGGTATCACCTTCAATAACCAACTCGTTCATAACTTTGACACTTGGGTATAACACAACGTTTATTTCGCCCTTACCATTGTTACCAAGGGTTTGCGAAACAAATACAGTAGCGAAACTAACATGGGAAAAATAAATAGTTACCTCTTTACCAGATGGAACTTCGAGTTTATAAAAGCCTGTATTATCTGATGTGGCCTGCGTTCTTACGCCATTGTAGTCGTAAAAAACAAGCACTCCTTCTGCCGGTTGGCGGTTTTCATCGATTAATACTCCAAATACCACAGGGGCATTCTGGGCAAATGCATTAGCACTGAGCAATATAATTATGAGCGCAAAAAATTTATTTATTGTTTTCAACAGAGGTTGTATTTTGTGTTCTGAAAAAATGCGTTTCAAAGGTAGTAGAATTTCCCACACTATCGGTAACCGTTACTTTTAAATCATTACGGCCTTCGGCAACGATTCCGTCGCTAAAATTGTGGTATATGGTTTTTGTTTTATGGTCGTAATGCATAAGTGCCCATTTGCCATTTAACCAGGCATCTATGGTCGCAATACCGGAAAGATCATCGCCAATTTTAAAGCTAAAAGCCTGATTTTTGGTAAGCCATTTGCCTGGTGTAAAACTAGGACTATAAATTACCGGTGGTTTGTTATCCTGAGCCAGTTTAAAGTTACCAAGGGTTTTTACTTTAGCAGTTAGCCTGCCATCTTCTATGTAACTGGCATTATATGTACGTTTTTTATCTGTAAATCCTGCAATAAATGTTTTCTGAAGCACTTCTTTAGGCAGATGGCTAACATTAAACGAAACGGTAACCGATGTATGAATCGGAACTGTGGCATTATGCAGGTAAAGAATAGAATCTTTTACGTCGAAATCCATATAAAAATCTTCATAAAAAGCATTTGCCGGGATAAATACCGATACGTCATTTTTAGTATAATTATGATCGTTACCAGCCTTAACTAAATAAGGTGTTACTCTTTTAAATTCAGTTATCACAGCAGGTTTGTCGGAATATTCTATGCTCCCATTTATAATCCTTTTATTGCCATGAAAATCGCTTACTTCAATCCTGTAATTTTTTACCTCTCCCGGAACAATATCAAATTGCCCGTTGGAAGCGTTATTTTTCACCAACGAAAGTGAGTAGGGTGTTTTTATAAATAACTTTTGAAAACGCTGCCCTGTATTATAATAACGGGCATAATCAATGAAGTTATTGATGTAGCGTGATTCATTAAATGCAAAAGTGCTGAAAGTGTAACTAAAGCCAGGGCTTCCGTTATAAAACGTTTCAACTTTATAAATACCGTTATTACCTATACTTCCGGTAGATTTGTCTGATGTATTTATAGAAAAACCAACTTTACCTTTTGCATATAGTTTCTCGGCAAGATAAGTACCATCTTTTTGAAGTTTTAATCCAACAAGCATTGGCTTATCCGATTCGTTTACAGTTGCGTTATCAGCCAAAGGATAAACCATTAATCCTGATATTGTTGGCACTTTAGTATCTCCCATTTTTTTGTCAAGACCAAAAAGTAACGGATTAATAACCCACTCCGATTTGGTATCACGATATTCGAAATGAAGGTGTGGACCACCGGAACCACCTGAATTTCCTGAAGATCCTATTAGTTCGCCCTTAGTTACCGTTAGTTCACCCGGCTTTAAAAAAAGCTCAATGTCAAATGATTTTTTCTCGTATTGCTTAGCTCTTACATAAGCATCAATTTTTGGAGAATACTTTTGCAAATGGGCATACAGTGTGGTGTAACCATTGGGATGGTCGATATACAAAGCAGTACCATAACCATAACTGGAAACCCTTATGCGTGAAACATACCCATCGGCAGCGGCATAAACAGGCAGGCCTTCTCTTTGTTCTGTACGGAAATCGAGTCCCGAATGAAAGTGATTATTACGTAATTCGCCAAAAGTCCCTGACGGATGTATAGGTATATCCATAGGTGAGCGAAAATAATCTTGCGGGTAAGGTTGTTGTGCAAACAATGCCACGCTAAATAAAAAGAATAACAGAAACAATCTCATAAGGCTAAAATATAAAAAAGCGGCAAAAAAACAACGGGCTTTCTCTTAAACTTATAACTATTTACGGCACAATTTATTACAATAAAAACTAAAAATCTGTAATAATTTTTAGTTAAACTATTGTTTCTAATTAAAGTAATACTAACTTTGTAAAATCATGTAATGAAAGTTGACTGTTATGAGCGGATTATCCGAAATAGTTGATTCTCTTGAGATTAAACTTGAAAAGCTAGCCCAGAAGGTAGAAGAGCTTCAACGACAAAATCAAGAGCTGGAAAACGAGGTTTCCCGGTCAGGTTCAGCGCTTAACAGGCAGTCTGAGGAAATTGTTCTGCTCAAACAACAGAACGAATCTTTAAGAATAGCCAATTCATTACTGGGCAGTGACGAAAACAAGAGAGAGACGAAGCTCAAGATAAATTCATTGATACGCGAAATTGATTATTGCATAGCACAACTTTCTGATTAGGAAGAAATGGATGAAAAGCTTAAAATAAAGATATCAATTGCAGACAGGGTATACCCATTAACGGTAGAGCCGTCGCAGGAAGAAGGGCTGAGAAGCGCTTCAAAAAAAATTGATGCCATGATAAGGCAATTCGAAGAAAACTATGCCGTACGCGATAAACAGGATGTTCTCGCCATGTGTGCCTTACAATTTGCAACACAGGTAGAACAAAAGCAGATTGACAAATCTACCGACCTGGAAGATGCCTTTGAAAGGCTGCGAAAAATGGATGAAAAAGCGAGTGAAATCCTTTCCAAATAATACAATACGTTCTTTACATACGTCAAAATACTGCCTACATTAGTACTTATTTGATAAACTCAACACTAACATTTTAAAATGGGTAAATCGCCGCTACTATAGCATGCTGCCTCGAGCAGATCCTTGAACAGCGGGTTAGCCCAAAACTTGTCTAAACGAGTTTATACAATTCTTTCTGATGTAGGCTTTTTTTTTATATTTCATACACCAAACTAACTTATGGACATTACATTAATAATAATTATCGGAATCGTAGGAATAGCTGCCGGCTTTGGTATTGCAAAGTTCCTCGAGAAGAAAAACGTATCCGGCCTCATTAGAAATGCTAAAAAAGAGGCAACATCAATTTTAAAAAGTGCCCAAACAGAGGCAGAATCGATAAAAAAAGATAAATTACTACAAGCTAAAGAAAAATTTCTTGAGCTTAAAGCAGAACACGAACAGGTAATACTGGGTAAAGACAAAAAAATTGCTGAAGCTGAAAAAAGAACCCGTGATAAAGAATCGCAGGTATCTAACGAACTGGCTAAAGTGAAGAAAATTAATGACGATGTTGAAGCTAAAATTTTAGACTACAACAATCGTATCGAGTATCTTGATAAAAAACAACAGGAAATAGACAAGCTTCACAAGAGCCAGGTTGATCAACTTGAAGTTATATCAGGACTTTCTGCCGATGAGGCTAAAAACCAACTTATCGAAAGCCTTAAGGCCGAAGCTAAGACGAGTGCTATGTCTCATATACAGGACACTATTGAAGAAGCTAAACTTACCGCTGCGCAAGAAGCTAAGAAAATCATTATCAGCACAATTCAGCGTGTAGGTACAGAAGAAGCAGTGGAAAACTGTGTATCTGTATTTAATATTGAATCGGATGATGTAAAAGGACGTATTATTGGTCGTGAGGGTAGAAATATCCGTGCGCTTGAAGCTGCAACTGGTGTTGAAATCATAGTTGATGATACCCCGGAAGCAATTATCCTTTCCTGCTTTGACCCTGTAAGAAGGGAAATTGCACGCCTTGCTTTACACAAACTTGTTACGGATGGTAGGATTCACCCTGCCCGTATTGAAGAGGTTGTTGCTAAAACGGCAAAACAAATTGAAGACGAAATTATTGAAGTAGGTAAACGTACCGTAATCGACCTAGGTGTACACGGACTTCACCCAGAACTTATAAAAATTGTAGGAAGAATGAAATACCGTTCTTCTTACGGACAAAACTTACTACAACACTCACGTGAAGTAGCTAAACTTTGTGGTATAATGGCTGCTGAGCTTGGGCTTAACGTTAAGCTTGCTAAAAGAGCTGGTTTACTTCATGATATCGGTAAAGTGCCGGATGCAGAAAGTGATCTTCCACACGCTTTACTTGGTATGCAGTGGGCTGAAAAATATGGTGAAAAAGAAGAGGTTTGCAACGCAATTGGTGCTCACCACGACGAGATAGAAATGAAATCGTTACTATCTCCTATTATCCAGGTTTGTGATGCTATTTCAGGTGCAAGACCTGGCGCAAGAAGACAGGTTCTTGATTCTTATATCCAACGTCTTAAAGACCTTGAAGATATTGCTTACGGATTCCCGGGCGTTAAGAGTGCTTATGCTATTCAGGCAGGACGTGAGCTTCGTGTAATCGTGGAAAGCGAAAAAGTAACTGATGATGCTGCGGCTAATCTTTCTTTTGAAATATCACATAAAATACAAACCGAAATGACCTATCCTGGTCAGGTAAAAATTACCGTTATCAGGGAAACAAGAGCGGTTAATATTGCTAAATAAAGGTACTGAGATGCTGAGGAACTTAGATTCTGAGGTATTAGATATTAAAAACTCCGGAGGAAACTTCGGAGTTTTTTTTATAGATAAGAGTAAGCTTCCCCTCCTTTGGAGGGGTGGTTGAAAACCGGAGTGGTTTTTCTTTAGAATTAATTAATTCCCTACAGGAAAAACAAATAACGCGTCCATCATTCTACCGAAATATATTCCCTAACGGGAAATATCATCGTTATCTTTATAATATCATGAATATCGCATAGCGATTTAATTTAGGTAGCAAATAGATCTCAAATAATTATGTTTACCGTAGGGAATAAATTGAACCACCCCACCCTACGGGCACCCCTCCAAAGGAGGGGAAATGCTCACTCAAATATATCGATACAACTTCCCCTCCTTTGGAGGGGTGGCTGAAAGCCGGGGTGGTTCTACTCACAAAAAATAACAAACCCCTTTCCTGCAATGCAGGAAAGGGGTTCTCCACTTTAAACAATAACACCATTATCTCCAGCCTCCGCCAAGTGACCTGTATAATTGGGCCACAGCATTAAGCTGGTCTCTTTTTAATGCCGCCAGATCCAGTTCGCTTTGCAGCACATTACTTTGTGCTGTTATCACTTCCAGGTAATTGGCCATACCGCTTTTAAACAGCATATCGGCATTGGTTGTTGCTTTTTGCAGGTTGGCCACTCGTTCCGCCGCTAACTCCTGCTCTTGTTTAAGCTTCTCTACTTTTACCAAAGCATCAGATACCTCTCCTACTGCTATCAGTACTGACTGCCTGAAAGCAATCACCGCTTTTTCGCGTTCTACTTTTGCTACTTCATATTGAGTCCTTAACTGTCTCCTTTGTAATAAAGGCTGTGCAAGACTTCCTGCCACTGTTCCAAATAATGATGCCGGCATATTAAACCAGTTGTTCGATTTAAAAGAGTTCAATCCTCCTGCTGCTGTTATATTCAATGCAGGATACATAAATGCTTTTGCTACACCTACTTTTGCATTCGCTGCTGCAAGATCATATTCGGACGATTTAACATCGGGTCTGTGGCTCACTATAGCAGCAGGTACTCCCGATGAAAGATTAGTATGCAGTGTAGTAAGATCTAACGTTGTGTTGCGGGCTATCTCTGAAGGAAGCGCGCTTGTAAGAATGCTAAGTGCATTTTCCTGAAGCGTAACTTCTTTTTCAAGCATTGGTACTATTTGTGCTGCCTTAAGGCGTTGTGCTTCTGTTTGCTGAACAGCAAGTGAAGTTACCTGTCCGGCATCGTACTGCATCTTAACGATCCTTAGTGTATTGTCATTTAATGCAAGATTCTTTTTAGCAATTGCCAATTGGGCATCAAGCATTAATAAATTATAATATCCCTGGGCAACGCCCGCAACAAGATTGGTCTGGATAGCCTTTTTAGCTTCTTCAGTCTTTAAATACTGCGCTAGAGCCTCTTTCTTCCTGTTGCTTATTTTACCCCAGATATCTGCTTCCCATGAAAGAGAAAGATTCGCATTATAATCTTCCACATGGCTAGTCTTTAAAAAGTTTTTGGCACTCAATCCGTTTAAACTATTTTCAGCCGGGATAGTTGTATTCGCCGTAACATTTAAGCCAACTTCAGGTACATTGCCCCATTTTGTCTGACGTAATTGCAAACCTGCCGCCTCTATGTTTTTAAGAGCCGTTTGCATATCATAATTGTTCGTTATTGCCTTACCGATCAGTTCCTGTAAATTATTATCAGGAAAAAATTGTTTCCATTCTATATCGGCAATCGTAGTAGTGTCAGCCGTTGCCGCATTCCTGAATGCTTCCGGAAGTTCGGGCGTAGGCGTTTCTACATCTTTAGACACTTTACAGCCTGTTACTATCAAGAATACTGCAAAGAGTAAGTAAATACTATACTTTTTCATATGGTGGTATGTTTTAAGTTTTCCCCTCCGTAGAGGGGAAACTTTTTATTTAACTAAATCTAATTCTTCTTTTAACTGCTCTATTGCTTCGCTATTAACAACTGCTAATGGCTTACCAGAAACTTTTTCCTGCAGGTACTGGAACACAATAAATAGTACCGGAATTATAAATAATCCAAGAATTACTCCTGTTACCATCCCTCCTGCTGCACCAATACTGATTGAGTGGTTACCCTGAGCAGATGGCCCTACAGCACCCATCATCGGAACAAGACCTACAATAAATGCAAGCGATGTCATTATAATAGGTCGTAGCCTTAATTTAGCTGCTTCCAGAGAGGCAGATAGTAACGATTTACCCGCTCGTCGTCGCTGGACGGCAAATTCTACAATAAGAATGGCATTTTTAGCGAGCAATCCTATAAGCATTACCAGCGCTACCTGTACATAAATATTGTTTGATATTCCCGTAAAGCCAATGGCGGCAAAAACCCCAAAGACTCCAGTTGGTATCGATAATATAACTGCTAACGGAAGTATGTAACTTTCGTATTGTGCTGCAAGCAGGAAGTATATAAACAACAAGCTAAGCATGAATACTACTGTAGACTGGCCTCCGGAGATGATCTCTTCCCTTGTCATACCAGAGAACTCGTAAGAGTACCCTTGTGGCAGGTGTTTTTCTGCGACTTCTTCTACTGCTTTAATTGCAGCACCTGTACTGTAACCCGGTTTAGGAATAGCATTTACCCCCATAGAATTGAACAGGTTGTATCGAGAAGCATTTTCAGGTCCGTAAACCCTTTGCAACTTAACTAATGTACTAACAGGAACCATGCCGCCCGTTTTATTCCTCACGAATACTCCGCCTAACGATTCAGCTGTAGAACGGTCATTTTTATCTGCCTGAACGATAACTCGATAATATTTACCAAATCGGTTGAAGTCGGATACCTGCGCACTACCGTAGTACGATTGTACTGTAGACATCAGTTCACGTACACTAACGCCAAGCTGTTCGGCCTTAACATCGTCTACCTCCATTTCATATTGTGGGTAATCTGCCCTAAATGGTGTAAATGCAACGGCTATTTCAGGACGTTTCATTAACTCCATAATAAAATTATTACCAATACCACTGAATTTATCCAATTGGCCTCCCGTACGATCCTGTAGCACAAAATCAAGTCCGTCGATATTACTGAAACCCGGTACGGTTGGGAAGGTAAATACAAAGAAGTTTGCCCCTTTTACAGCCGAAAGCTTTTGACGGACATCGTTCATAATTTCATCAATGTTCCTTACTGTTCCGCGCTCTTTATCTTCTTTAAGAAGTACAAAAGCAACCCCAAACGAAGGGCTCGATGACTGCGTAAGCATATTGAAACCTGCAAGTATGTTTAGAGTTCGTGTATATTCTGCAGGTCCTAAAATCTTTTCAACTTCGGCTAATGCCTGAGTCGTACGCTCCAGCGATGTACCTGCCGGTAAAGATGTAGAGATCGCAATAAAACCTTGATCTTCTGACGGAATGAATCCGGTTGGTGTTGTTTTCACCATCCATACGGTTGCTAAAATAACAACTGCCAGTCCGCCAAAGCTTACCCATTTGTAACGTATCAAGAAACGAAGACTACCAATATAACGATTGGTTATGTTGTTAAACCCAACGTTGAAACCTGCAAAGAACTTGTCTTTAAAGTTTTTCTTAGGTGCTTCTTTACCATCTTCATGTCCATGACTATCATGCCCCTTAAGGAATAATGCTGCCAATGCAGGGCTTAATGTTAAGGCATTTACTGCCGAAATAACAATCGCTATTGCCAGGGTTAAGGCAAATTGCCTATAGAATACCCCGGTTGAACCATCCATAAAACCTACCGGTAAGAATACCGCCGACATTACCAATGTGATCGAGATAATTGCTCCTGTAATTTCATTCATCGCCGATGTAGTTGCCTGTTTTGGCTGGTACCCCCGTTCCAGTTTGGAATGGACGGCCTCGACGACGACAATGGCATCATCCACCACAATACCGATTGCAAGTACTAAAGCAAAAAGGGTAAGCATGTTGATCGAGAAACCGAACAATGACATGAAAAAGAACGTACCCAATATCGCTACCGGAACGGCTATGGCAGGAATTAATGTTGACCTGAAATCCTGAAGGAATATATATACTACAACGAATACAAGCAAAAAGGCTTCTATAAGAGTATGCTGTACCTGCTCGATAGAGGCATCAAGCATTCTTTTGGTGTTGTAAAGCGTTAGGTATTTTACATCTTTAGGAAAATCCTTAGATGCTTTCTCCATTAATTCTGCAATAGTTACCTGTATATCATTAGCATTAGAACCCGGAAGCTGCATAACGGCTATGTTTACCCCTGGCTTACCGTCTACCCTTGTAAAATTACCATACGTATAGGCACCAAATTCTACTCTGGCAACATCTTTAAGACGAAGTATCGAGCCATCTGGATTAGTACGTATAATGATATTCTCATAATCAGTTGGCTTATTCAGCTTACCTTTATATTTAATAACATACTCAAAAGACTCTTTACTGCTTTCACCAAATTTACCCGGTGCAGCCTCTAAGTTTTTATCCTGAATAGCAGCTGTTACTTCTTTTGGCGTAATATTATATGTAGCCATTTGAGAAGGCTTAAGCCATACCCTCATAGAGTAATCCTTACTCCCTCCAAATATCATTGACTGACCAACACCCGGAATCCTTTTAATATCCGGAATGATGTTTATCTGAGCATAGTTAGCCAGGAATGTTTGGTCATAAGCCGATTCATTTTCGGTATACATGGATAGTACCATGATAAGGCTATTTTGCTGCTTAGCAGTGGTTACACCCGCTTGTATAACTTCCGACGGAAGCTGGCTTGTAGCCTGTGAAACCCTATTCTGAACGTTAACCGCTGCTTGATCCGGATCTGTACCCAGTTTGAAGTAAACAGTAATTACAAGCGAACCATCATTACTGGCTGTAGAGCTCATATAACTCATATTCTCTACACCATTTATGGACTCTTCGAGTGATGGCGCTACCGACCTAAGTACGGTTTCTGCATTTGCACCCGGATATAAAGCGGTAACCTGTACTGCCGGAGGGGCAATGTCAGGAAACTGCTGCAGTGGTAAATTTGTAAGCCCCAGGACCCCTAAAATTACCAATAGGATGGATATGACCGTAGCCAAAACTGGCCGGTCTATAAATTTTTTAAACATGGTTTGTTTTTACTTAAGTGATTAGTATGTAATTATTTAGCAGCGATTTCACCCTCAATTTTTTCAGGAACAATAACTGTCCCATCCTGTAGGGTTTCGAAGCCTTTAAACACAATTCTGTCGCCTGCTTTAACTCCGTCTTTTACAAGATAATCGGTACCGCTTTTACCAATAATAGTTACCGGTATCTTATTTACCTTATTGTCTTTGCTTACCGCATATACAAATACTTTATCCTGTACCTCCACTGTAGCAGATTGTGGGATAAGTATAGCATTGTTATGCGTTATGCCAAGGCGTACCCTACCTGTGTTGCCAGAACGTAACAATCCTTTTGCATTCGGGAAATTTGCCCTAAGGGTTATGGCTCCGGTAGTTTTATCGAACTGACCGTCTACCATATCAATTTTTCCTTTTTGCTCATAAACAGAATTATCTGCAAGAACTAATGTTACAGGAGGAAGGTTTTTAAGCTTATCGTTAATCGAATTACCTGCATATCTTTCCTTGAAGGCAATAAAATCTGACTCACCTATTGAGAAATAAGCATGTACTTCACCTATATCAGATAATAAAGTAAGTGGTAACGGATCGGCAGCAGAAACAAGGCTTCCTTGTTTTTTAGGCAATCTTGTAATGTAACCGTCAACCGGAGCCGTGATAAGTGTATAACCTACATTTATTCTTGCTGATGCTACAGCTGCTTCAGCTTGTTTTTTGTTGGCTTCTGCAATTTTTAAAGAAGCCTTAGCGCTTTTAAGCTGGTATTCCGAAATTACCTTTCCTTCTACAAGGGGAGTCATTTTCTCTACCTCCAGTTTTGCATTAATAACTGCAGCATCGGCAGCATTAGCAGCTCCTTGTGCATTGTTTAGCAATTCGCGATAACGATTTTCGTTAATTTTAAATAAAGCCTGACCTGCTTTTACAAAAGCACCTTCGTCTACATAAACTTTATCCAGGTAACCGTCTACCTGTGGGCGTATTTCTACGTTTACCCTGCCTTCTACCGCTACAGGATATTCCTGATAGGTAACAGCATCTCCTGAACCAATTGCAAATACAGGAACAGATATAGCTTGTGCGGCAGGAGCAGCTGCGTTATTACCTGAACATCCGTAGATTACAATGCTGGTTATTGTTATGAGTATTAAAACTATTCGTTTCATAATGGTATTAAATTATTTAATGGTGTTAAGTGTGAAATCGAAAAAAACTATCGATTTACAATGTTGTTGGTTATGTGTAATAAAAATCATTTAACAGTGTTAAGTGATTGAGCAAAAAAAAGTTAGTGGATCGGCTTCATGATTTCAAGTGTTAAATTATCTAATGGTGTTAAATATTGGATGACAAAATAATTGTTATTGTTTCTATCTAAAATGTGCTACTCTTCTTTTATATAACGGATAATTCCGTTTATAGCATCCTTAAGGATTTGTTTGTTGATTTGTTCTGAAAGTCCGTTACCAACAATATTAATGGATATTAAACCATGTATTACCGAGAAAAAAGTAAAATACTTTTGCTTTATGAGTTCCGGCATCGGATTTTCCTCAGCCATCAATTCTTTAATCACATTGGTGATAAGAATATAAGGGGCATCAGTATCTGTATTTCGCTGCGCACAACATGTCATTTCAACTCCATACATCAACTGGTACATTTCCTTGTTTTCCAAAGCAAAATTCCAGTATGCCAGCCACATATTCTCTAATTGCTCCGCAGCATCATCCGATTCTGCTTTTGCTGCTTCTAAATCTTTTGTCAAGATCCTGAAACCCTTACAAGTCAGCTCTTGTAAAATAGCCTCCTTGTTGGCAAAATATTCGTATATAATTGGAGCAGTATATTCAATTTTATCAGCAATCTTTCTCATACTTAAACCTTGCCACCCTTCTTCCTTCACTATCTCTCTAGCGGCTTTCAGTATATTGACACGGGTTTCTTCCTTCTGTCTGATTATTCTCTCTTTACTTCCCATTTTTACAGCTTTTAAATTACTTAACAGCGTTAAGCAAAGGTAATACGTTATACATTACAGTAAACATTTTTTATTATCATTTTTATTTATAGTGGTCATAAAGAAAACTTATACCTCAGTTATATAAAGATTTTTTCGAGGTCCTCCTTACAAATTGGCTTTAAAAAATATCCTTTTACCGCACCATTAAATTCGTTTGCCTTATTAATATCTACATCATTATTAGATGAGCTAATCATATAAATAGTAGGTTTTTTTGCTAAACTCTCTTCAAATTTTATAAATTCTTCTAGAAATTGCCATCCATTCATAATAGGCATATTTACATCCAATAATATAAGATCGGGTAAAATATCTGTAGTATTATTAATTTTTATATGTTCCATTGCTTCATGCCCATTACAAAAAAATGTTGGTGCAATATCAATTCCATTTTGTTTAAATAAATTCTTTAATAGAAAATGATAAATCTTATCATCATCTATTACATATAGACTGCTAATCTTCTTCATTAAAATAAATTTTAAATGTAGTGCCTTTGTCCAGCTCACTACTTACCTCAATTTTACCTCCCATGGCTTCTACCTGGTTTTTTGTAATAAATAGGCCAATGCCTCTTGCATTTTGATTTTTATGGAATGTTTTATACATCCCGAAAAGGGAATTTTTATGTTTCTTAAGGTCTAAACCCAAGCCATTATCTGATATGCTCAAAACCTTTTTACCGTCGATAATCTCAAAATCATAAGAGATAAGCGGTTCCCTGTCGGGGCTTGAATATTTTATAGCATTTGTAGTAAAGTTTAGCAATATACTCTCAAGGTAGGCCGAATTATAATTTACGGTCACATCCAAAGGGATATTGATTTCGATATTAACTCCGTGCTTTTTTATTTCGTTGTGTAAAATATTAAGGATGTTCTTTAAATAATGCCTTAAATTCAGTTTTTCATTTACACTTTTAATCTCTGTTTGTATTTCTACAAGCTCTTTAAGATGGCTAATTGTAATGGTAAGCCCATCTGATATTGTATTGAGATGCTGTAGCATCTCTTCTTTTTCGTCTTCCTCTGCTGTTTTGAACAAGTCCAATAACATTTTTAAATTACTGGCGTGCGATCGTAAATTATGCGATACAATGTGTGCAAAATTATTGAGCCTGTTGTTTTGGCTGCCTATAATATTTATAGTATTCCCTAACTCAATTTCTTTCTCTTTAAGCTGATTAATATCTTTTAATGTACCAATAGCTCTCATAGCATTTCCTTTACTATCAAACTTTACGGTACGCCCCCTACTCAATACCCAACGGTATTTACCTTCATCTGTAAGTATTCTGTAAATACTCTCGTATGTTAGATCCTTTTTTTTAAAGTGCCTTTCTTTTACTTTTTTATAGGTATCCATATCATCCGGATGAATACGGCTTAACCAAAAAGTATTGGGGTAATAAGCCTCTTCTTCTTTCTTACCAATTATCTTCATCAATTGAGCCGAAAAATATACCATATTGGTAGACAAATCCCAGTCCCACACTCCCTCGGAGGCAGCTTTAAGGGCAAACTGGAATCGTTCATCGGATAATCGGAGTTGTTCTTCCTGCTCTACCTGATCGGTAATATCACTTATCCTTGCATAAAAACTAACGGAACCATCTTCTTCTTGCTCTGGTTTTGCAGTAACACGCATCCATCGCAAGCCTTTTTTAGGAAGGTGCGCCCTAAATTTATGATCCCATTTCGTGAGGTTATTTCTCGATTCTTCTAAAGTTTTTATGAAAGGCTGTTGGTCTTCGTAAAAAATTCGTTGCCTAAAAAAAGTCTCTGTTTCATATTTAAACTGATCTACCGTTATTTCATAAATTTCATTTATGTTTTCACTGGCAAATGCAACAGAATAAAGGTTATCTGTTTTCCACACCATCTTAAATATAAGATCCGGCACCTGGTCGAGCAGCTTTTTATAAAAGGCATTCAGGCTGTCACCATCACAAATATCTGGGTTATCGAAAAACTTCATTTTTTGGTTTTTGCAAAATTACTGCATCCTTTAAAATTATAAATTTTTTATTATAAAAAAACGTTTTCGGGCACAAATTTATCTCCTGGGGTGATATGTATTTAAAACTTTATTAAGGAATTTCCGATCGAGATGCATGTAAATTTCTGTTGTTGTGATAGATTCGTGCCCCAGCATTAATTGAATAGAGCGCAAATCTGCTCCATTTTCGAGCAAATGTGTGGCAAATGAATGCCTGAATGTGTGGGGACTGATGGTTTTATTAAGTTCTATTTTTACTGCCAGCTCTTTTATTATAGTAAAAACCATTGCCCGGGTTAACCCTTTTCCGCGTCTGTTTAAAAAAAGTGTGTCTTCATATCCTTTTTGTATCGTAATCATATTACGATCGGTTTCCCTGTACATAGTAATATACTTTTGGGTAAAGCTTCCAATAGGTACAAACCGTTGCTTATTACCTTTTCCCGTTATTTTAATAAAACCTTCATCAAAAAACAAATCGGATATTTTTAGTGTTACCAATTCCGAGACCCGTAATCCACAGCTGTATAATGTCTCGAGCATGGCACGGTTGCGTTCTCCCTGAGACTTGCCTTCTTTATCTATTTTAGTAAGATCTATGGCCTTTATAAGTGCATCTATTTCGGTAGTAGAAAGAGTATCGGGTAGCTTACGTCCTATTTTTGGCACCTCTATGAGCTCCATAGGTGAGTCTTTTCTGTAATCTTCAAACATTAAATAGTTAAAAAAACTCTTAAGACCTGATATTATACGTGCGCGTGACCGTGGGTTAAGCTCTGAAGATATATGATAGATAAACTGCTGTATTACCTCCTCACTTATGGTTAAGGGAGAAACGTCGATTGTATTGCTATCTAAGTAATTTACAAGCCTTTGTATATCAAAACTATAATTTGCTATAGAATTTATTGACAACCCACGCTCGATTTTAAGGTAAGATTTATAATCGTTCGTAAATTTAATCCAACTTTTCATACAGGTTAAAATTATGTGAATTAGGAATCCTTTGAGAATTATACCAATTTTAATGCTATAATTTTGAAATACAAAACTAAAACTTATAAAATGAAGAAGCTATTTAAATTATTATCAGTGAGTGCATTATTACTAGGTACTGTAACAGTATCTAATGCACAGGACAAATCGAGTAACAAGCAGTCGATGACTCCAAGCTTTGGTATTAAGGGTGGTGTAAATTTAGCAACAGTAACGGGCAGTGATTTTGACAGCCCCGATTCCCGAACAAGCTTCCATGTAGGGGTAGTAGGAGAAATGCCTGTTGCAGATATTTTATCGATACAAGCAGAGGTGCTTTATTCCGGTCAGGGGTTTGATTTTGAACCTATACCTGGAGGTGATAAAGCAGAGTTTCAGTTAGATTATATAAATGTACCTGTACTTGCAAAAGTATATGTATTTAAAGGCCTTAGCCTTGAAGTAGGACCACAATTTGGTTTTCTAGTAAATGAAAAAATCGATTTTAAATCTGGTGAAGATATTGAACTTGACAGTGCAAAAAAGTTTGACGTTGGCGTTGCCGGTGGTTTAACATTCCAAACAGATATGGGACTATTTGCTTCTGGTAGATATGTTTATGGAGTTACAGATATTTACGATGATGCTAATATTAAAAATTCTGTTTTCCAGATAGGATTAGGATATAAATTTTAAGACATACGGAATTAGAAAAGCAAAAGCCTCCCAATGGGAGGCTTTTATCTTTATAACTAAAATCTAAATCAATTAGAATTTGTATACAACTCCAAAATTTACGTTACTAAGATCAAGATTAAGATTAAAAGTGTTTCTAGCTTCAGCACCATCAACATCCGGTTTTTCAGAAGTATAGTTTAAAACACCTAATCCAGCTTCGATCGCAAAATTACTTGAAACGAAATAGCTCATACCAGGACCAACACCAATGTTGAAAGTATTTACTTTAACTTCTCCACCTGCAGCAGGCTCTTCTTTAGTATTTAAATAACCTACTTGTGCCTGACCGAATATAGAGAAGCTTTTAGCAGGTGTAAAGTAATATCTACCAATAGCATTAATTCCTAATGAATTATTTTTTGATTCAACAGGACCTACTTCTGTTTTACCAGAACCGATTGTTAACTGTCCACCTAATGCTATATTTTCTGTAATGAAATAAGCAAGCATTGGAGAAAAGTTAACATTTGTAGTTTTAGCTTCACCTTCTTTACTGGTAGTAAAACCTAAACTTCCAGAAACAAATAAATCTCCTTTAGCGAATCCAGCTGTACCTTCAGCATCCTGAGCATTAGCAAAGCCAAAAGCCATAACTGCTACTGCTGATAATAAAATTTTTTTCATTTTGTGTTTGTTAAATTGTTTATGGTGCGAAAGTAATACATATTTTATAAGTAAAAACTTATGGAATATAATTTTAACGTATCCACATCATTATTTTTACCTAAAGTAGAAATACGGTTATTTTACATAGGCTTTTTTCACAGTATTGACTGAAATATGACAGAAAACAAAAAAAAGCCTTTCTTACGAAAGGCCTTAATTTTATAGGTGTAGTAAACCAGTATGGATATTAGAAACGGTATCCTGCTCCAACCTGGAATCCAGTATTCTTAACATCGCCGCCAAAATCTGTATCGTTAATATTAGATAAACCTAAATTGTATCTAACATCAAAAAACAAGCCCATTGGTAGCTCATACCCTGCTCCGGCTCCTAAACCGAAATCGATGGATTTAGATGTTTCATCAATAAGATCATCAGCACCAATTTTAAAAGCTACTTCTGGGCCTACCTGTAGGCTTAAACCTTCCATTACATAATACTTTGCCATTACAGGAATTCTTATATAGTCAATATTTGCCTCATCTGCTCCTTCGCTAGAATAATGAAGTTCCGGCTGTACGTGGAAATTTCCTGATACAGGAAGATCAACTAAAACTCCAACATAAAAACCTGTTTTGCCATCAATATCACCACCTTCAGTATCAAAATTGGTAAAGTTAGCTCCGGCTTTAACCCCGAATTTCATTTCTTCACTTTGTGCCTGAGCTGCAAAGCTAAATGCCATAACAGCAGCTGCTGATAATAAGATTTTTTTCATTTGTTTAAATTTTGTGGTTATTTACAAACAAAACTATAAAAAAAATTAACACTTAATATAACTATTAACATTGATTTTTTGATAATTCTTTATTAAAAAATCATCTATCACCATAAAACAACATAAAAAATAATCCAAATTTAACCTTAGAAGACTGAAAATTAATACTATAGAAACAATTGTATTTCATAGCATCATTAAACCTATTGTTATATTTTACCTTACAAGATGCATTTATCGTATAAAAATTTAACTTTTATTAAAGCTAAATTACGGTTAAATATGTTTTATTAGTACTACTTTTCCTTACTTTTGCTAGCAGAAAAGTTAACTGTTTTATGAAGAAGATATTCTTACTTTTAATACTAGTTTTTATAAGTGGGGCAGCACAGGCTCAGTCATTTGGCATCAAGGCAGGACTAAACTTTTCTAATTTAACCGGAAATGATGCCAGTAATTTTAAGGGGCTTAGCAGTTTTCATGCAGGCGTTTTAAAAGAATTTATTATTTTAAAAAAGTTATCATTCCAGCCAGAACTTTTATTTTCAACGCAGGGAGTTCGGGTTGAAGAGATGGATGATGACTATAAACTGAATTACTTTACTTTACCATTATTGGTTAAATTATATATAAACGATTCGTTTAGCCTTCATGCCGGCCCACAATTAGGTTTGCTGGTTGGCCAAACTAAAAATGTATTACCCATAGATGGAAAGACATTTGAATATGGGATAGCCGGAGGATTGGAATACACTATTACAGGTGGACTTTTTATACAAGGAAGATACATACGGGGAACTTCCAAAATAAATGATGATACCGATTTAAAAAATTCCGTAGTACAATTATCTTTAGGATACTTTTTTTAAAATAACTCAAACAATTATAACCATGAAAAAGATCGTTTTTTTATTAGCTGCAACACTTGGTAGCTTTGCCATGCAGGCACAAGGCATTGACTTTGGTATTAAAGCCGGAGCAAACTTTTCTAATTTCTCAGGAGATGTAGATACAGACGGAATTACCAGCTTTCATGCAGGTGGTGTACTAGAACTTAACCTTATTCCAATATTTTCTGTACAGGCAGAAGGTTTATTTTCTTCTCAGGGAGCAACTTACAAAGACACTGCTCTTGACATCGCAAAAGACATTAACCTGGATTATATTTCGGTTCCTGTAATGGCAAAATATTATATTGTACCAAAATTAAGCCTTATGGCGGGTCCTCAGTTCTCTTTTCTTGTAAGTGATGCTAAGGAAGCTTTTGAAACTAAAAGTTTTGATATGTCTGCTGTAGGTGGTGTTGAACTTAAAATTATAGCTGGCCTTTTTGCTCAGGCACGTTATACAGTAGGTTTAAACAATGTATCAGACGTATCTGAAGTTGATGTTAAGAACAATGTATTCCAACTTTCTGTAGGATACTTTTTCTAAAAAGAATATTTATTATCTAATAACCGGTATATCTATTAGATACTACCGGTTTTTTTATGGCTTTAAATGTTAAAATTACTATTAAACAGTATGCATGCTTAAAGCCTAATAATTACTTTTACAAAAAACACTAATGAAAATTATTATTATAAACGGCCCTAACCTTAACCTTTTGGGAACACGCGAGCCAGGAATATATGGTAATCGCACATTTGATGAATATCTTACAGAGCTTCAACAAAAATTTCCTGCTGCAAAACTAGAATACTATCAAAGCAATATTGAAGGAGAGATTATTACTAAAATACAACAAACCGGTTTTGATTATGATGGTATTATTCTTAATGCAGGTGCTTATACCCATACTTCTATAGGTATTGCAGATGCTGTTAAAGCCGTCACTTCCCCAGTTATAGAGGTACATATATCCAATACGTTTTCAAGAGAATCGTTCAGGCATCAATCTTACCTCTCTCCTGTTGCTGCCGGTGTAATTATAGGCTTTGGGTTAAAGAGCTACGAACTTGCTTTACACTCCCTATTATCATAAATAAATGAAAAAAATTATAGTAGTTTTTTTATTGCTGATTAGCATACCTATGTGTGCTCAGGTAAAAGGATGGGTAGCCTCTAAAAATGGTAAACCTATACCTTACGCCAGCATTGAAACTGCTAATACTTACAATGGTACATCGTCTAACGATGATGGTAGCTATGTATTAAATATAAAGGAAAAAGGAAGATATACTATTATTTTTAGATCATTAGGATACAAAACACGCGAGGTAACTATAGATGTTACTACCCTTCCGTACATCTTAAATGTAACGCTGGAAGACGAAAAATACCTGCTCGACGAAGTTGTTATTTCTAACAACGATAATCCAGCAGATGCTATCATAAAAAATGCCATAAAAAACAGAAAAATAAATTCGGAGAAAACATCGAGCTTCGAAGCTGATTTTTACTCCCGTGGTGTTTTTAGGCTTAATGATATACCCGAAAAAATACTGGGCCAGGAAATAGGTGATCTTGGTGCATCGCTGGATAAATCCCGAAGTGGCATATTATACCTTTCTGAAACCGTTTCTAAAGTAAAATACCAAAAACCAAATGATATCCAGGAGCATGTTATAGCATCGAAAGTAAGCGGTGAAGACAATGGCTTTAGTTTTAACAATGCTGCCGCTGCCGAATTTGACTTTTATGAAAACTATATTCCTTTTGAGGTAAATGTTGTATCGCCCATTGCCGACAATGCTTTTAATTACTACAATTACAAACTGGAGAACTCCTTTTACGATTCAGGGAATAACCTTATCAATAAAATAAAGGTTACCCCAAAAAGAGAAAAGGAACCTGCCATGGAGGGGTATATTTATATTATTGAGAATACCTGGCAGCTTTATGCTGTAAACCTTAACATTAAAGGCAGCCAGATTGAACAGGATCTTGTAAACACCATTAACATACAGCAAAATTACGGCTATAATGCTGCATCTAGACTTTGGACCAAGAATGTTCAGACATTAAATTTTGATGCTGGGCTCTTCGGGGTGGGCTTTTCTGGAAGGTTTACTTATGTATACAGCAATTTTAATATGGACCCAAAATTTGATAAGAAAACTTTTGGTGCCGAAATACTTTCTTTTGAAGATAAAGCCAATAAAAAGCCTACTTCTTTTTGGAATAACATACGTCCTATTCCATTAACAAAAGAGGAAAAAGAGGATTATGATAAAAAAGACAGCTTGCAGGAAGTAAGAAATACAAAGGCCTATATGGACGAATCGGATTCGGCACGTAATCGTTTTTCGTGGCTTTCCCCTGCCCTTGGATATACTTATCATAATACCTATAAAAACTGGCAAGCCAGTTATACCGGTATTGCAAAAAGACTTGGTTTTAATAGTGTACAGGCCTATAGCCTGGCACCCGGTTTTTACTTTACCCAATTTGACAATCCGGAACATACTTCTTATACGACCATAGGTACCGACCTTAATTATGGTTTTGCCGAAAAGCGTTTTAGGGCTACGGGAACAATCTCCAGAAAGCTTAATAACTTTTCTAAACGAATTATTACCCTTCGCGGAGGAAGCGATATTGAGCAGTTTAACCCCGAAAAACCAATAAACCGTATTGTAAACAGTATAAGCACCCTGTTTTTCAAAGATAATTACATGAAATTATTCGATCATGATTTTATACGTCTTAGCTATGAAGAAGAAGTAATTAACGGTATTTATCTTTACGGTACTATTGAATATACACGTAAACGATCTTTGTTTAACAACACTAAATTTTCGACTTTAAAAGACCTCTACGATCCTTATACATCCAATAATCCTTTATTGCTATACGATCCGGCACTGATGAATGATAATACTATTGCTGCTTTTCAAAAGCACCATATGTATAAGGCTTCTATTGCTACGCGTATAAGTTTTGGGCAAAAATACAGGACAAGGCCTGATGGGAAAGAAAACATTTTTAATGACAAATACCCTAAGCTTTTCCTTAAGTATGAAAAAGGTTTTGCATCAAATATTGGCGACTACAATTTTGACCATATTTCTGCTAAAGTAACGTATGATCTTACTATTGGTAACAAAGGTGAATTGAGTACAAGCTTTAGGGCTGGGAAATTCTTTAATTCCGACAATATAGCCTTTACCGATTATATGCATTTTAACGGTAACCAAACTTATGTAGGTCGTTCAGAGCGTTATTTAAGGGTTTTTAATTTACTGCCTTATTATTCACACAGTACTAATGATGCTTATTTTGAAGGGCATATGGAGCATAATTTCCAGGGATTCTTTACCAATTCATTACCCGTAATTGATAAGCTGAACTATTATTTAGTTGCCGGTTATCATGTATTGGCTACTACAGACCGCAGTCCGTATATGGAATTTACTATAGGATTGGATAATGTGGGTTGGGGTAAAGCACGTTTTTTAAGGATTGATTATATTCGTTCTTACGAAAGTGGATTTATAAGGGATGGGGTAATTTTTGGACTTACGTTTTTGGATATATTGGAGTAGTATTTCGTTTTATTTAATTACAACTTACTCGAATTGAAACCACCCCGGCCTTTGGCCACCCCTCCAAGGGGGGGGAATACTCTTATGCTTTTGTGCTTACTATAGTTTGAAGAGATTCTTCACTTCATTAAATTTCGTTCAGAATGACATTCATTCCTATTGACACCAAAAGCATTATTTTTTATTTCGGCTATTTAAAACACTTGGTCTGAAACCTTCTACCGGATCTTTCTCTAAAAAACGTTGTAGATCTTCCCATGTGGTGCATTTTATAGGATATTTTTCTCCATCAAAATCGAGTGGTAAAGTAACCGATTCAATTCCTGTAAGGTCTTCTTTCAGGTAATCCTCCAGATCTTCTACGGAGTAAAACCATTCTTTATCAAATTGTATTTTATTTACGGTCCTATCCTTTTGGAGTACCGCTTCGGTAATCTTCTTCATTAATAATTTAGAGCTTATTTATTCTTTACGAACACGTGTTTCCTGTTGCTTTTGCCGGTATCTCTTTCATCAACAATAAAACTGTCTATGCTTTTAATAAGTGCCAGCATTTTAGGGAAACCATAATTACGGGAGTCGAAATCGGGTTGCTTTTTTAGTATAAAATTACCCAGGTCACCCAAGAAAGCCCAGCCGTTTTCATCTGCAAGGTCATTAATGCTGTTACTCAGCATTTTTATAAGTCTTTTATCTACGTTGCTTACTGTTTCTTTATGTTCTGTAGCTGTTTTTTCTTCTTCCTCTTTATCTTCATCATTATCATGTTCCGCTTTGCCTCTACCTAAAATTTCGATATAGATAAACTTATCGCAGGCCGATATAAACGGAATAAGTGTCTTCTTCTCTCCTATCCCAATTACCTTCATTCCTGCTTCTCTTAAACGGGTAGCAAGCCTTGTAAAATCACTATCGGATGAAACAATGCAAAATCCATCTACCTTGCCTGTATACAAAATATCCATAGCATCAATGATCATCGCACTATCGGTAGCATTTTTCCCCGTAGAGTAACTGTATTGCTGTATAGGTGTAATGGCATTTTCCAACAGTACCTTTTTCCATCCCGATACTGTAGGTTTTGTCCAATCGGCATAGATTCTTTTAAAGGTAGGAGTGCCGTATTTTGCAATCTCTTCAAACATACCTTTCACGTTGGCGTAAGGTACATTATCTGCATCGATCAAAACGGCAAGCCTAAGATCCTGTATTGTAGTCATAGGTATAATATTTACTCAAATATACGCTAAAACTGAGTGCTCGACTACTATTTTTTGATTTGATAAACAATAAAGGAAATGAATGCAATAGCCAAAACAGATACTAGTGTATTAAGTTCGAAATTATCTTTAAGGAGTTCTTTAAATGTTTTTTTCTTTCTTAAAAATAACCAACGTATAGCTGCTCCCGGAAATTGTAAAACACCATAGATTATAACTTCTTTAAATATTTCAGAAAGAATTTCCAAAAAAAACATAGTGTCCGATTTATTCTATTGGCTTATCACCACTTATCATTTTGGATATGATACCTCTTTCCTTACCGGCATCTGCAAGCAATACACCTACGGTATGAATTAAGATAAACGTTATTGAGTAGTATAGTGACTGCACGTGAATGTCTTCCATTAAATGTTCCATACTTTCGGGTCCGTTTACTTTCATAAATCCGGTAAATAATGAGACTCCTAATAATACATAGAATATAATGTAAACCCATGATTTGAATTTTTCATAGGAAGAAACACCTGCTTTTAACGGATTAGCAAATCCTAAACCCTGTACCCACATTAAAATAAGCCTTATTACAAAAAGCCCAATAAGCACATAACCTGCAATAATATGAGTTTCCCACATGGGTTTACGTACTTTTTTACCTAAAGCCGCTGCCTCATCACTACTAATAGTTATTTTATTTTCGGCCAAATTATCTTGTATAATAGTACCCATCCCCGTTTTATTCATCCAGCCCATACGTAAAAAAACAGTAAGCAGGATATATAAAAAAGTAAATGCAATAGCCCAGTGTATGAGCCTGCTGGCAAGGTTAAATCGTTTTTCTCTCATGCTTCAAATTTATAAAGTTATCTGTAAGTATCACATATATTTTTAAATGTAATTTCTTAATTTTCTTCACAACATATTGTAAGAAAACAAGCACTTGTTTCGTTATGCTTTAAATAATCGTTATTTTTTTTTACTTATGATGCAACCCTTTTAAGACTGAAATCGTCTTTACTTATAACTAATAACCTTACCAAGCCAAAACTATGCACAAATTATTATCTACCCTTTTTCTTTTAATAGGCGTTGTTTCTTACTCGCAGATTAAAGGAAAAATTACTTCAACAACAGGAGAAAGCATACCCTTTGTGAGCATTACTATCGAAAACACCTATACCGGAACAACCGCCAATGAGCTGGGACAATATGAGCTTAGCGCGAAAACTCCCGGAAAATATACTGTTATATTTCAATCGATAGGTTTTAAAACTAAAAAAGTAACTGTGGATGCCAAAGCTTTCCCACATGTTCTTGACGTTGTAATGAACGACGAAAATTATGAACTTAAAGAGGTGACTATATCCAATACGGAAAATCCCGCCAATGAAATAATTCGACAGGCCATTGCCCATAAAAAAGAAAATTTTGCCAAAACCGGACGCTTTGAAGCCGACTTTTATTCTAAAGGTATTATTAGGGTAAAAAATGTTCCTAATAGTTTTATGGGAGTAAAAGTTGAAATGCCTGGAGGTGTACTGGATACGACCGGAAGTGGAATTGTTTATTTGTCTGAAACCGTATCACATATTCTTTTTGAACAGCCTAATAGTTTAAAAGAACGCGTAGTTGCTTCAAAAATAAGCGGGAACGATAATGGTTTTAGTTATAATACTGCCCGCGAAACCTTTTATAATTTTTACGACAATTATGTAGATCTTAATATTAAAATGATATCCCCACTGGCCACAACAGCTTTTAATTATTACAAGTTTAAGTATGAAGGCAGCTTTTTTGATAACAACAATAACCAGATTAATAAAATAAGAGTAATAGCACGCCGTGATAAAGAACCCGTATTTGAAGGCTATATTTATATTGTAGAAGACAGTTGGGCCATATATGCCGTAGACCTTGACATTAAAGGCTATAGAATGCAGGAACCTTTATTAGAAGTATTGAATCTTCAACAAAATTTTAGCTACAACACAAACAACCAAATTTGGGCTAAAAACTCACAGACGTTTGATTTTAGTGCCGGTGCTTTTGGCGTAAAGATCAGCGGGAAATTTACTCATATATACACTAACTATGTATTTCCTGATAAATTTGAGAAAAAGACATTTACTAAAGAGATCGTTTTTGTAGAAGAAGAAGCTAACAAAAAAGACACTGTTTACTGGAATACCATGAGGCCTATACCGCTTACAGACGAAGAAGTTGTTGATTATCATAAAAAAGACAGTCTGCAGGTACTACATAAGTCAAAGCCTTATTTAGATTCTATTGATAATAAACATAATAAGTTTAGTGTGTTTGATATTCTGTCAGGATATAATTACAGAAATTCTGAGAAAAAATTCAGCATCGATTATTCAGGGATATTGCAACTTCCCGGCTATAATACAGTTCAGGGATGGAACTTAAATACCAAACTATCCTTCACCAAACGTAACGAGGAGAAAAAAAGTTACTTTGGCGGGGGAGCAACTTTTAACTATGGTATTGCAGAAGACCGACTGCGTGTGAGCGGATGGTTAACACATAGCCTTGGAAAAAAAGGCGGAAACCTTTATTTAATGGGTGGTAATACTATAGACCAATTTAATCCTGAAAACCCGATAGATCCTATTATAAATTCTATAAGCACCTTGTTTTTTAAAGACAATTACATGAAATTGTATGATAAAACTTTTGCACGATTACAATATAGTAAAGAGATAACCACCGGGTTAAGTATGTTTACCAGTGTAGAGTACGTACGCAGGAGAGCACTGCTTAACAATGCCGACTGGGTTCTTATTAAAAATGACCACGACTATACATCCAACAATCCGTTGGCTCCAAATAACTACACCTCTACTCCTTTTGATACCCATACACTTTACAAAGCAAGTATTGGTGGTGTAGTTCGTTTCGGGATGAAGTATATTACACGTCCGGACGGGAAAATTCCGGTAAGCGACGGTAACTTCCCGATACTATCATTTAAATATGATAAAGCTTTTGCAGGTAGTGGTAAACAATACGAGTACGACTTTATATCGGCCCGTGCTACCTATAAAACTATTTTTGGGAACAAAGGAGATTTTGGTATAAACCTTAAAGCAGGTAAATTCTTTAATGCCGATGGTATTGCGTTTACTGACTATAAGCATTTTAACGGTAACCAAACGCACATTGGTACAGGAGAGAGTTATCTTAACGTATTTAACTTACTGCCTTACTATAGCCACAGTACTAACAACTCATATTTTGAGGCTCACGTAGAACACAATTTTAAAGGCTATGTAATGAACAAAGTTCCTTTACTTAACCTGTTGCAATGGAACCTTGTTTTAGGATACCACCAAATAGCTACACCGGATTATAAGCCTTACCAGGAATTTACCGCAGGATTTGACAATATTGGTTTTGGTAAATTCAGAATGCTACGTGTAGACTATGTACGTGCGTATCAGGGAGGTTTCCAAACGGATGGAATTATGTTTGGACTTAAATTTTTAGATATGCTATAATATATTAATGAAAAAGAAACCCCATCGTAACTGATGGGGTTTTTATTTTATTCTATTTTAAACTTACCTAATTTTTCGAGTGCTTTTTTTAGTTCATCCGGCTTTTGAGTGCCTATCATTAAGTTGGGTCTGCTTTTAAATTTTAGCAACATCCCTACATTACCAGCTACATTGTAAGCGCCTGCTCTCAATCCCCAACCACCGTAATCCATTATCGGGCTATATACTTTCACTTCACAGCTTACTATTTCCTCCCACGGGTAAAACTTCCATCGGCGATGGTAAGGCCAAAATTTTATATGGATGCCATTATCGTCAATCCTGGTTGTTAAAGACTGCATAAAAAAGAAAATCGTTAAGACAAACTGCAGCAAGGCAAACAAAATTAGCCCTTCATTGCTCATCGGCTTATCTCCAAAAATTATTCCCATAAAAACCTGTGTTACCAACCCATACATTGCAAAGCCAAAAAGGCCAAGCAGCAAAGCCAATAGCCACCATTGCCTGAAATATTGTTTTTCTTCAAATAAAAGTTTGGTTTCCATAGGTTTTGGGTTTTAACAAATATATTAAAAGGAAAATATTTTGATCTGATTTTCTTTACAAAGGTCTGAACTTAAAATTGAATTTTTACTGCAAGCATTTTTGCAGTAAAAAACTCAAAATATTCATCAAAATCTTTTTGGATGCAATACAGACACAAAAAAGTACCAAAAGTGAATCGTTATTTCATAATACAATGATTTTAAATCTTTTGACTGTTTTTAATATTCCACTCCAAAAGTGCATTTCTGAAACAAAAAGTGGACAATTAAATCCACAAAAAAAGGATTGCAAAATTGCAATCCTTTTTGAGTATTTATATAAAAAATCGTTAGTCTAATCTTTCGATTTTAGCACCTAGTGCACGGAGTCTTTCGTCGATTCTTTCGTATCCACGATCTATCTGGTCACTGTTTTGTATTGTACTTACTCCTTTAGCCGAAAGTGCAGCAATAAGAAGCGATATACCTGCCCTAATATCTGGCGACGACATAAGAATACCTTTTAATGTAGACTTGAAATCAAGACCTATAACGGTAGCTCTGTGCGGGTCGCAAAGGATAATTTTAGCACCCATATCGATAAGACGATCCACGAAGAATAAACGGCTTTCAAACATTTTTTGATGTATCAGTATGCTACCTCTTGCTTGTATAGCTACTACTAAAACAATGCTCAAAAGATCTGGTGTAAAGCCCGGCCATGGAGCATCGGCAATCGTAAGTATTGAACCGTCTATGTAGTTTTGAATCTCATAACCATCTGTGTGAGCAGGGATATAAATATCGTCTCCTCTACGCTCCAGCGTGATTCCCAGCTTCCTGAATGTTCCCGGAATTACTCCAAGATTATCCCAACTTACGTTCTTAATTGTGATCTCGCTACGGGTCATAGCAGCTAAGCCGATCCAGCTACCTATCTCGATCATATCCGGTAAAATGCGGTGTTCACATCCTCCAAGAGAATCAACTCCCTCAATCTCAACAAGGTTAGACCCTACTCCTGTAATTTTTGCTCCCATGCTGTTAAGCATTTTACAAAGTTGTTGCAGGTAAGGTTCGCAGGCAGCATTGTATATTGTTGTTTTGCCTTCGGCAAGAACAGCAGCCATTATTATGTTTGCAGTACCGGTTACGGAAGCCTCGTCAAGAAGCATATACGCTCCTTTAAGCCTGTCTGCCTCTACTCCATAAAAATGGTCTTCTTTATTATAACGGAATTTAGCTCCTAAGTTTATAAACCCTTCAAAGTGGGTATCCAGTCTTCTACGTCCAATTTTATCTCCACCCGGCTTAGGAATATATCCTTTACCAAAACGCGCTAATAAAGGCCCAACAATCATTATAGATCCTCTTAGTGACTTGCCTTCTTCTTTAAAAGCTTCCGATTCAAGGTAGCTCATGTTTACCTCATCAGCCTGGAAAGTATAAGCGCCATGGCTTAGTTTTTCGACCTTAACCCCTAGATTACGCAATAAATTAATAAGTTTATTAACGTCTATAATATCAGGAATATTGGTAATAGTTACTTTTTCAGGTGTAAGAAGCACAGTGCATAAAACCTGCAATGCCTCATTTTTAGCGCCTTGTGGCGTAATATCACCTTTTAATTGTACTCCTCCTTCAATTTTAAATGTTCCCATGCAGCGTAAAGAAAATTAGGGTTTGCGGTTTTTGTTGTTATTCAGGTTTCTCCCGTTAGTAGCGGGTTTGTGTATTTTTTGTTTAGGATTGCTAAACTGAGTTTTATTACTAAGCTTTTTGTTAATTCTCATTAAATCAGTAGAGTTAGAAAGCTCTTCGGCGGTTGCCTGTAAGTTTATCTTGCCTCCTGAAAGCTCATACAGATGTTCAAATATCACATCATCCTTTACTGTATCTTTATTCCAGCTCAAATAGGATTTTTTCATATGATTGGCTATCACTATGATAAGCGCATTTTTCATTTCGCCATCTTCCCATTTGTTGGCAACATCTATCATGTATTTGATGTTATTACCATAAAAACGGTATTTCGGGAAATTTTGAGGATAAGCCAGTCTGTCTGGTTTTTGTTCCAATAACTCTCTTGATGGTATTGGGTATGGTGAATCAACATCTAGTTTAAAATCAGACATAATAAATATCTGGTCCCATAGTTTGTGCTGAAAATCCGGCACATCACGAAGGTGTGGGTTTAAACTCCCCATTACAGATATTATATATTTTGCGGCCTTGTTGCGTTCTTCCCTGTCTTCCAGCGCTACAGCCTGCTCAATTAGCTTTTGCAGGTGTCTGCCATACTCCGGTATGATAAGATGCGGCCTTTCGGCATTGTATTCCAGGAAATTAACGGCTTCTTCGTTGCTGTATTGCATCTTTATTTTATAAGATTTTTATAATGATATGATGCCCTCAATATCTGAGAGCTGTACATATTTATCTATAACTGATTGCGCACTTACCATCCTTACATTGATGGAAACACTAGTATACTTTCCGGTTTTAGACTCTGTAGTTTCTATGACCGCTCCCATATTATCAAAAGCTTTTTCAACTTCCTCTACATTTCCGGGTAGTGATGGTACAATAAATTTAAATAAATATTCTGATGGCCATAAAGTAGAATCTGTAAGTTCCTGTTTTAGCCTCGTGTAAAATTCTTCGCTTTTCTTATCCATTTTCGTCATAAAAAATAAAGGCAAATATACGTATAACGCATCAAGTATTTTAAAAAAAGTAGAACACTGCTGCTTTATTTAGGGATTCATAATTTTTTCGGCATTTACATGCAACTCGTTAGTAATTTGGCAATTTAAGTTCCAATTAAAGCTATTTTAAAAAACCCTATTTATCTGTGATTTGCATTAAAAATCAAAAAATAATTATTTTTTTTATTTTCTCACGCAACCTTTTCGTTTTTATACATCTATAGTATATAGGTTTAGGTTATGAATTGGTTATTTTAAGAAACCGCTACTCTCCAGTAGCGGTTTTTTTATGCAATATTGCCAATAATCACTACTGTTATTATAGAAGCTAAAGCCATAAGAATATATGAAAAAAGTATTATTTTATTAAGCACAGTACGGTTTCTAAATACTCTTATTACCATAAATAATACCGACCCCATGATCAGGTTCAGGAATATCCATTCTGTAAACAATTGAGTCAGATTTTTATTTGCCGGGCCATAGGCATTTGCAATGGCCATATACATTAATACTCCAAATACTATTATCCATATAAAATAAAGCGCCACTAAAACGTGAAATGCAAGGTGCTTACTATCAAATTTTTTCATCTCAACTTCTTTCTATTGCTGTATATTCAACTATTACCTCTATCAATAACGTAACTTTACTTAAATTTATTGAGACTTTATCTTTATTAAGATGGCAAGTTTCGGGTTGTTGGTTGGCAACAGCAAATCTAAATTTGTATTATAATTTAAAGGCTTATAACTATGAAAGAGCAAAATAATATAAATTTCGAAAGGATAGCACAAGCTATAGGTTATCTTAAAGATAATTTTAAAGAGCAGCCCAATTTGGATGAAGTTGCAGAAAAAATACATCTAAGCCCGTTCCATTTTCAAAAAATGTTTACCGATTGGGCAGGAGTAAGTCCTAAAAAGTTCTTACAGTATCTGAGCTTGGAACACGCTAAAAAACTTCTTGCAGACACCTCTTCCACCCTTTTAGATACCGCCTATGAAACAGGACTTTCGGGTACCGGAAGACTCCATGATCTTTTTGTAAATATAGAGGGCATGACACCTGGCGAATATAAAAATGGTGGCGAAAACCTTCATATCAATTACAATTTTGCAGAAACCCCTTTTGGCAATATCCTGGCGGCATCAACCTCCAAAGGAATTTGTCATTTGGCTTTCGCTGATAATGAAACAGAAGCTCTTGATGCTTTAAAAAACAAATTCCCAAACGCTGTCTATTATCAGATAACCGACCTCATACAACAGGAAGCATTATACGCTTTCTCACATGGCCCGTTGGCTGTTGACAAAATAAAACTGCATTTAAAAGGCACTCCGTTTCAGCTAAAAGTTTGGGAAGCTTTATTAAATATCCCATCTGGCAGCTTAACCACTTATGGTAGTATTGCACGACAGATAGAGTCACCTAAAGCTTTTCGCGCTGTAGGTACTGCCGTGGGCGAGAATCCGGTAGCTTTTATAATTCCATGCCACAGGATAATTCAATCCAGCGGCATACTGGGCAACTACCATTGGGGGAGCAATCGTAAAGCGGCAATGATAGGCTGGGAAGCAGCAAAAATTAACCTATAACTGCTTTTAGGATGAATAGTATCGAACAAAAAATAGCAGTGTTTTCATGGGATCAAATAGCCGAAGATCTCAACACAAAAGGATATACTCTAATCCCTAAGTTTCTTTCCGGTCAAGAATGCGACGATATAACCCATCTGTATGACGACGTTTCCTTATACCGGAAAACCGTAATTATGGAAAAGTATAGGTTTGGGTTAGGCGAGTATAAATACTTTAACTACCCATTACCCGATGTTATCAGAAGCATCAGGAAAAACATCTACCCATATCTTTCTGTTGTGGCTAATTTATGGATGAAAGCACTAAATATAAATACCGTTTTCCCCGGGCATTTGGAAACCCTTCATGAACAATGCCGTACTAACAGCCAGACGAAACCTACTGTTTTGATTCTAAAATATGGCAAGGGTGGCTTTAACACATTGCACCAGGATATTTATGGTGATGTATATTTCCCGATGCAGGCAGTTATTATGCTAAATGAACCGGGAGAAGATTATACAGGTGGCGAGTTTGTACTCACCGAACAAATACCAAGAGCACAATCTAAAGCCATTGTTTTAAAGCCTGCCAAGGGAGATATGCTTATTTTTACAACAAATTTCAGACCCGTAAAAGGTAGTAAAGGCTATTATCGTGTAAATATGAAGCACGGAGTGAGTGAGGTTCATAATGGTAAGCGAATGGCATTGGGGATTATATTTCACGATGCTACAACCTAAGTTATGATAGCACATAGTGAATTACCAGAAACAGATGTTAGAGCTCTTATAAAAGCAAAAGTTATTAATTTTGGTGGTAACCAAAAGCTCAAAATTTATGGTTTGCTCACTTGCTCTTCAGGAAAAAGAATGCACAAACAAAACCGTGTATTCTTTACTTCCGTATACGAAGCAAAGCATTTAGATTATCGGCCTTGTGGCCATTGCATGAAAAAAGAATATACAATTTGGAAAAAAACGAATGGATCTATTTAATACCGCTACCGAACAAAACATCTTACCCTATGATGGTGAAGTAATTTACTATGGCCATGTAGTATCCGAAGAGAAAGCCAAACAATATTATAATGCCTTATTACAGGAAATACCCTGGCAACACGACGAAGCCCTGATATACGGCAAACGAATTATTACAAAAAGAAAGGTTGCCTGGTATGGGGATGATAGTTATAACTACACTTACTCTAAAACAACAAAAACAGCACTTCCCTGGACAAAAACCTTATTAGAACTTAAAGAACTTGTAGAAAACAATTGTGGTACAAAATTTAATTCGTGCCTTCTAAATCTCTATCACGATGGTGACGAAGGTATGGCGTGGCACAGTGATGATGAAAAAGCATTGGGCAAAAATACAGTTATAGGCTCACTTAGTTTTGGAGCTGTAAGAAAATTCAGTTTCAAACATAAGCAAACAGGTGAAAAAAGAGAGCTGATTCTTGATAATGGGAGCCTTTTAGTGATGAAAGGAACCACCCAAACACATTGGTTGCACAGACTACCAAAGTCGACTAAAATAAAGCATCCACGTATCAATTTAACCTTCCGTACTATTGTTTCCGATGAAGCTAAGTAGCTGATTATAAAATATTGTTTTTGAAATTTTATTAACATTTCTAATTATTCTTTATATTTATCCAAATTAACTTTTCGTTAAAAAAGAGTTATGGCTGCCCGCCAAAAAAACACGTATTAATTAATTACTAACGACAATGAAGCTAAAAGATCTCAAATTATGGCTCAACAAACTGTCTGAAGAAGAACTGGAGAAAGAACTACATTACAATTCCATGGACTATGGAATATCAGGACCTGTTACTGAAATAGACAAAACTGATGATAATTTGTATTATGTAGGCGATGAGCCTGTAGTACTTCATACAAAAGAAGAACTAAAACAAAGAGGTTATAGTGAAAAAGAAATTTCTGGTTTAGAAGTTCAAGTCCCTAAGGGATGTTACTATATTGAATTAAGTAATGAATATAGTATTCTTGAAAAGTTTGTAAGCTAGAAACTGTTTATACTATTAACAAACCCTTATGGCAAATACAAGGTTATAATTGGTAAATTAGCTTTTACCAAAGCGATCTTTATTTGCCATGACAAAAAGTATACTTACCATTACATTTAATCCTACTGTAGACAAAAGCAGTACTGTTGATTCCATAAAACCCGAAAAGAAGCTTCGGTGTTCGCAACCCGTTTACGAACCCGGTGGTGGCGGTATTAATGTATCACGTGGGCTTGAACGTTTAGGCATCCCCTCTACTGCATTTTTCCCATCTGGCGGACGCACCGGTGAATTACTAGAACAACTTCTTAAGAAAGAAAATGTAGAGGTATTATCATTTCAGATAGATGCAGAAACCCGTGAAAACTTTACGGTGGTAGATACATCTAATAATGAACAGTATCGATTTGGTATGCCTGGAGAAGCTTTAAGTTCACTGGAATGTAAGTCTATTCACGATACCCTGTTAAACATTTCTCCTTTTCCGCAAATTGTAATTATTAGTGGCAGCCTTCCTGAAGGTATGAATTCAACTTTTCTTAGTAAATTAGTAAAAGAATTAAAAGCAAAACAGGCTAAGATTATTTTAGATACATCTGGCGATGCACTTACCGAAGTTTTAAAAGATGGTGTTTATTTAGTAAAGCCTAATTTGGGAGAACTAAGCAAACTTTCAGGTAAAGAAGAGCTGGATAATGAATCGGCAGATGAAGCTGCAAAACAATTAATTAAAGAAGGTAAAGCCGAAATCGTAGTTGTTTCTATGGGGCCGCAAGGTGCTTATTTGGTTACTAAAGATGAAACCATCCATGTGCCTGCACCATCAGTCAAAAAACTAAGCACAGTAGGTGCAGGAGACAGTATGGTTGCCGGAATGGTATCTGTAATTGCAAGAGGCGGAACAAATATTGAAATGGCTCGTATGGGTGTAGCCTGTGGTACGGCTGCTACAATGAGCAAAGGCACCGGATTGTTCACAAAAGAAAATGCTGCCAAATTATACAAATGGCTATCGCGATAAATCTCAAAATTTAATATTTAAATATCAGGATTATGAAATATCAAGACGCACAGGATGTTTTTGAAGAGCTAAAAAACTTTGAAGGTAAAGCCACATTTAAAGGAGAAGAAACAATCATTGACTATTTTGTACTGCTTCCTAAAAATGAAATTGAAAATTTTGATATAGTTAATTTTATAGAACACTATCAGGCCAGTACAAGTTTTGAGGTAGAAGGCGAGCATGAAAAAGAAGACTACACTCTTGTAGGCATAAATCTTGAAGAAGCAAAGTATTCTAATGACGTTGATTATTTTATGAAACTGCTTGTATGGTAGTATAGTAGTACTTACTAAACACTTCCACAAATAAAAAAATCAAGTCATAATTAATCATTTATTAATATCTACATAATCTCTTATTAATCTTATTGTTAGTATTTTGAATAAAACTTGGGATATGAAATATTTCAGCTTCAAATTTCTAACATCTTTCAAAGAATGGCTTTTTTTAAGAGCCATGCAATCTACTTTTCTTCATTAATTGATTAGGCTAAAAACAGAAGAAGGTATACTGCTGAATGGATAAATTAGAGAACTCAGAATTAAGCAAAGCTCAATTTGGAGAAGATTTCAAATGGGGAGTATCTACTGCCGCTTTTCAAATTGAAGGTGCTCATGATACCGATGGAAAAGGCCTTTCCGTATGGGATGTTTTCTCATCTCAAAAAGGCAAAATAAAAAGTGGTCATCACGCAATGACAGCCTGCGATTTTTATAATTCTTATAAAAACGATATTCAGTTAATACGCGAATTAAACATTCCAAATTTTAGATTTTCACTTAGTTGGTCCAGAATATTACCCGATGGATTATCTACGGTTAATCAGGCGGGTATAGATTATTACAACAATGTCATCGATTTTTTACTCGAATGCGGTATCGAACCCTGGATCACTTTGTACCACTGGGACTTACCTCATACACTCGAATTAAAAGGCGGTTGGACCAATCGTGAAAGTATTTCATGGTTTAGTAATTATGTAGAAATCTGTGCCCAGAATTTTGGCGACAGGGTAAAAAACTGGATGGTAATAAATGAACCCTCTGTATTTACAGGTGCCGGATATTTTCTTGGCATACATGCTCCAGGAAAAAGAGGCTTATCCAATTATCTTAAAGCAGTTCATCACGTTACATTAGCTACAACTGCCGGCGCAAAAACTTTACGTAATATACTCCCCGATGCAACTATCGGAACCACATTTTCCTGCACATACATAGAGCCTGCATCCCTTAAAAAAAGAGATGTAGCCGCAGCAAAACGTGTAGATACTTTATTAAACAGGACTTTTATAGAACCTATACTGGGTATGGGATACCCGCAGGAAGATTTATCGGTTCTTAAAAAACTAAATCGCTACATACTCCCTGAAGATGAGAAAAATATGGCTTTCGACTTCGATTTTATTGGGATACAATGTTATACCCGCGAAATCGTAAAGGCATCGATATTCACTCCTTATGTGGGTGCTGCTCTTGTTACAGCAGAAAAAAGAATTGTTCCCTATACCGAAATGAAATGGGAAGTTTACCCTCCTACCATATATCATCTTCTAAAACGGTTTAACGAATACAAGGGCATTAAAAAGCTTATTGTAACCGAAAATGGAGCCGCTTTTAAAGATACCGTGATAGACGGACAAGTACACGACAAAGAACGTACAATGTATATACAGGAACATTTAAAACAGGTGCTTAAAGCAAAACAAGAAGGCCTTAAAGTAGATGGCTATTTTGTATGGAGCCTGACTGACAATTTTGAATGGGCTGAAGGCTATCATACACGATTCGGTTTAATCCATGTAGATTTTGATACACAGGAACGCATAATTAAACAATCCGGACTTTGGTATGGCGAGTTTTTAAAAGATATAAATACATTAAATTCAGTAAGCAATGAAAATTCTATATGCAATACAGGGTACAGGTAATGGGCATTTGAGCAGAGCAATAGATATAATTCCGTGCCTGCAAAAGCACGGTGAAGTAGATATATTGGTTAGCGGTATACAGGGCGATATTAAGCTGCCTTTCCCTGTAAAATATCAATTAAGAGGCTTGAGTTTTATTTTTGGGAAAAGTGGTGGTGTCGATTTATGGAAAACGCTTGCTAAAGCCAAACTAAGAAAATTGGTAAAAAGCATAAAACAACTACCCGTAGAAAAATATGACCTTATCATAAACGATTTTGAACCTGTTACTGCATGGGCCTGTTATTTTAAAGGCAAAACATGTGTTGCTCTCAGCCATCAGTCAGCAGTACTGTCAGGACAATTCCCCGAACCGGATAGCAGTGATAAAGTTGGACGCTTAATATTACAAAACTACGCTCCTGCAAATTTTAAATACGGATTTCATTTTAAAGGTAATGATGATACTATATTTACTCCGGTAGTTCGCCAACAGGTGCGTAATCACGAAGTAACCGACCAGGGGCATTATACCGTCTATCTACCCTCCTATGATGACAAAACATTAATTAAAAAACTATCCGAATACAAAGATGTAAAATGGGATGTTTTTTCTAAGCACAATACAAAACAGACCGTATATAAAAACATTATAATACAACCGGTAAACAATGCTCTTTTTACAGCCAGTATGGCCGCATCATCCGGAGTACTTTGTGGTGCCGGATTCGAAACACCTGCTGAGGCATTATATCTTGGGAAAAAATTGCTGGTAATCCCAATGAAAAACCAATATGAGCAACAACTTAATGCTGCAGCCCTAAAAGCTATGGGAGTACCGGTAATTAAGAGCTTAAAATCGAAATACGAACCTGTTATAAGTGAATGGTTAAAAAACGGAAAAAATATCCCGGTTAGTTACCCGGATACAACACAGGAAATTGTAGACATGGTCGTTTTAAAACATACAACTCAGGAAAGTACTTTACCTGTATTCGATTTACAGTTATAATTTATAGCGGATTGGGTGTAATCAAATGCTTTTCGCATTCCTTACCCAAAAACATATCATACCCTTCCTGCCACCATTGTTTCATATCTTCAGCAATAAAAACATACGATTGCGTGGTTAATACCCTATTGATATAATAAAACGATATGGCAACGTTTTGGCTCGCCGCTTCAAGATTTGCAATTAGCAGATCATCCAATGCAATTTGATTCAGCATAAAGTCATATGTTCTAAAAAAAACATCAAAAGCATTACGTAAAGGCGGATTGCTATAAACGCCGTTTTTAATTCTTAATACGATAACATCTATTAATGTTGCTCCTTTTCGTATCGCCTCCTGAATTGGGATTAAATTACCAAAACCACCATCGGCATATTCATAACCGTCTTTTGACATTAAACTCATTAACGGAACTAAATTAGACGATGCCCATATCCAATCGCAAAAATCTTCATATTCATAATCATTAGATGACTTATGTTCAATCAAATGAGTCGTTAAATTGGCTACTGTAACAACAATTTCTTTTCTAGATTTTTTAATAGATTCAAAATCCTCGGCCGAAAAGCTTTCACGTATAAGTTTCCTTAAGTTAGTACTATCACCAAGCGTTTTTTGTCTTTTCAAAAACTGCTTTACAATACCAAAATGATTTATACTGGTTTTTATAACCCCATTTTTCTTTTTAATTTTAACCGGGCAAACCGTAAAAATATCTTCTTGCTTAATGGTGGTATAAATCTTTTTAATACGTTCAATATCGCCGAGTGCCAAAAAAGGTATTAATAAACTTCCTGTTGAAGTGCCTACAAAAAGTGTATACTCTTTTTTCTGAATTTTTAAAAGATATTCAGAAACTCCTCCGGCAAATGCTCCTTTGCTTCCGCCTCCGGATATAACTAATGCATTCATTCTTATACTTTTTCTAACGGATAGATTTTAATCAACCGTTTCATAAATATACGACATCTTTGTAAATGAGTACATAAGCTATCTAATTTTCAACATCTCTTTATAAAAAGGAAAACCTCAGCTTTGACTGAGGTTTTATCATATAATTCAATTGAATCTTAATTTTTATTCGTGGCGGTCTTCAGCAGAAAACTCAGTTTTTCTTAAAAAGTTTTTATAAATGACACCACCTACAATAGCACCTAATATCGGAGCTGCTATAAATAACCACACCTGCTCTAAAGCCCAGCTCTGAACAAAAACTGCCTGACTTATACTTCTTGCCGGGTTAACCGAAGTATTGGTTACCGGAATACTTATAAGGTGAATTAAAGTAAGAGCGAGACCAATGGCTAAACCAGCAAATACTTCACGTGCACGATCTTTTTCTGTAACTCCAAAAATTATAATTATAAACATCATAGTCATAACAAATTCGCATACAAAAGCAGCTGTCATGTCATAACCACCTGGAGAATGTTCTCCAAAACCGTTTGCTGCAAAATTACCAATATCACTTCCATTTCCGGTAGCAATAACGTATAATATACCAGCCCCGGCTATACCACCTAAAATTTGCGCTGCTATGTAAGGCAAAACGGTTCCGGCTTCAACACGTCCGCCGGCCCATAATCCTAATGTTACTGCCGGATTAAGATGCGCTCCGGAAATACGTCCTAAAGAATAAGCAATTGTTAGCACTGTAAGTCCAAATGCTAAGGAAACACCTACAAGCCCGATACCAATAAATGGTTCAGACGTAAAATTAGCTGCTAATACAGCACTACCACATCCGCCAAGGACCAGCCAGGCTGTACCAATAAATTCTGCGACAAGTTTTTTCATAAGGGATTTTTGTTAATTATTAATAATCGGTTAATTTAATTTGGGCAAATAACTATTATTTTTTGATGCTCGAAAAATCAATTATATTTCTTTTAACTATAAAAAGTTAAAGCTAATTTATGTTTTTTATTACAAAGTTGTTCATCTTAATTGCCAATACGTTAAATTTTAAATACATATTCCAAATAAAATGAGAAATTATTTTATTCGGAATATTACCACATTAAATATTGAAACCCTTGATTATCTACTTAATGCATAATTTAAACTAAAAAACGCATAATCAATTAAATACTTTCTATTCTGATGAAATATTAGTCTTTTTCTTCAAAAAATTAATGTTTTATTGGCAATTCCTTATCAAAACTTTAGAAGTTTTTAGTCCATCTTTGTAGTATAAACCACCTAAAACTAGAACCATGAAAAAGACCATTGACTTAGCTGCAATCAAAAAGTTTATTCTTGCAAACGCTTTAAGTGAAAATGTGATGCTTATGCTGCATCCTTCCAATTTTGAAAGACTGGTAAAAAAAGGTGCTAAAAAAGCTAAAGCATTTTGTGTTTCGGGCATTAATATTATTGCCGACGAAAACAACGAAGTTAAAATGGACGAAATTGATGTTTTAGAGGTAAAATTTAATTAGTTCCACTTTTATGAGATATGCCGTAAGCTATGATTCTGTACAGGAATTTGTATTAGAACATGATCTTTCCGAAAATGACAGTATCGTACTTCATCCACATGATTATGATGTTGTAGCTACAGAATTTGCCGATGAAAATAATATAATGATATATACCTCTTTTAAAATACTGGGAGTATCTGTACTGGAAGACACTGCCGACGAAGTTAAGAAGAACCATATTTTTGTAATGGGACTGGCGGCTTCTTAAAAAAATATTACTCTTTACTTTAACCATCCTTTTATTAAGGATGGTTTTTTTATATCTAAAATCTAATTCTGATAAAATAACGTTTAAATTATTACTGTTATTTCTTCACGAAACATATAATACTCCTACTATCAAATCATATATAATCATCGATTTTGGTTATGATTTATAAAATGAAAAAAATTAATGTTAATTAAATTATCAATCATTTAAAAAACTGTTTAAAATAAGTTTTTTCTCAATAAATGAATCTATTACTATTTTTATTTAATCTAAATAAATATATTTGTAAAACCAAAATCATAAAAAAAAGTTAGTTAATAGTAGTTAGTTTTTGTTTTATTCATATTTTTTTTAGGGAGCCGCTGTGTAACAATAGTGGCTTTTTTTTGTTTTTATAACATCATTAAGAATACTTTACCATATAATTACCATACTCCGGGTTTTATAATAAGTACTTTTATAAGTGTAGTAATATTAAAACAACCTCATTATGGAAACTAGCAAAATTTTCGCGGCAAACAGCCCAAAGCAAAACTACTCTAAGTATGATGTATCAGGTACAGACCCGAACCGCTATGCATCAGTTTCCAATGCTAAGGAAGCCGATAGCTATTTGCATAAAGGCAAAAAAAGTATCGTTCCCGGTCTTAGAGTTAACATAAGTAAAACAGAACGTTTGTTGATGATTGCAGCAGGTACATACCTTTTATATCGTGTTCTTAAAAAGAATGATGATAAAAAATTAATGGAAGGCATTACCGCAGGAACAATGCTCCTCAGAGGAATTAGCGGTTATTGCCCTGCTTACGATGTTATGAATAAAACCAACACACTAAAAAGTAAAAGTATATCCATCACCAGTTCGCTTGTAGTTAATAAACCAATAGATGACGTATACAGTGCATGGCGACAGTTAGAAAATTTGCCGTTGTTTATGAAGCATCTTCAAAGTGTATTGATTATAGATAGTACAAATTCCGAATGGAAAGCAAAAGTATCAGGAGGAATTGGCACTATAAACTGGAAAGCAGAAATACTAATGGATAAACCTAATGAATTGTTGAGCTGGCATTCTTTACCGGGTTCAACCATCGATAATTCAGGAAAAGTACGATTTAAAAGTAATGGTAATGCGACCGAAATTGAAGTTTCATTATCCTACCGCGCCCCTCTTGGAAAAGCAGGCGAGGTTACAGCTAAATTATTTACTTCTGTATTCGAAAATATGATTAGAAAAGATATTGAAGGATTTAAAGAATATATAGAAACTGGTGCTATCAGTGCATCATAAAAGCAAAAAGACGAGGCATAAAGCCTCGTCTTTTAACCCAAATAATTCAAATTCTTAATTATTAAACATTCCGTAAATTCCTACTGCCGCAATAATTACAACAATAGAGACTACTATAATTTCTATACTTTTTATAATATTATCTTTTTTTGCAAGCGAAACATGCGGTGCATATTTCTTTTTTCCAACAGTAACATATTCAAGTTCATTAAAACCTTTATTGGTCGATGTGTTTTTCATATCAAATTCATTTATCATTAATACCATTCCTCGTAAATATACATAACCTATATCCAAATACAATGGTGTTTAACAAAGTCTTAGCTTAATATTGGCTTTTAAACTTTTAAATACTCTATCCTAAAAACTTAAAAACCCTGTTTTCATTTTATAAAAGCAGAATACTGTACTCAAACCCAAAGAAAATATCCAAATTCTTAGTAACTTCGTGCATCCTTTGTACACAACTATGCAGCAGGCGCTCGATATCCTTAAAAAATACTGGCATCATGATACCTTCAGGGAACCGCAGGATAAAATTATCCAATCGGTACTCAAAGGGAAAGATACGTTTATACTTATGCCTACCGGCGGAGGTAAATCGGCCTGTTTTCAGATACCTGCAATGATGAAAGAAGGTTTGTGCCTTGTTATTTCTCCATTAGTAGCATTGATGAAAGATCAGGTGGCTAATCTTGCAAAGCGAGATATTAAAGCCATAGCTTTAACCGGAGGCATATCTACCAATGAATTGAGTGATTTACTTGATAATTGCAAGTATGGTAATTACAAATTCCTATACCTCTCCCCCGAAAGATTACAGGCCGACTGGGTTATAGATCGTATTAAAGAACTGCCTATAAATCTTGTTGCTGTTGACGAAGCACATTGTGTATCCCAATGGGGGCATGACTTTCGTCCGGCTTATTTAAAAATATCGGCTTTAAAAAAGCACTTACCTCACGTTCCATTTTTAGCATTAACAGCATCGGCAACACAAAGAGTACAGCAGGACATAGTAACTCAATTAGGATTAGAAAATCCTGTTGTATATAAAAAATCATTTGCCCGCGAAAATATTGCTTATATGGTTTTTGAAACCGAAGATAAGCTACACCGTATCCAACAGATACTTACTAAAAATCCGGAGCCTTCTATTATATATGTACGCAATCGTAAGTCATGTCACGATGTTGCCCACCAGTTACAATCATTAGGCTATTCGGCAACGTTTTATCATGGCGGACTCAAAGAGAAAGAAAAGGAAACCAACATGCAGGCCTGGCTTAATGAAAAAGCCCAGGTTATTGTAGCTACAAATGCATTTGGAATGGGTATAGACAAGCCTAATGTACGAACTGTAATACACATACAACTGCCCGAAAATCTTGAGAACTATTATCAGGAGGCTGGTCGTTCAGGTCGTGACGAAAAAAAATCATATGCCATATTATTAGTCAGTCCATCAGATGTTGGCATTGCTAAAAATCAATTTATAGAGGTACTTCCCGATAAAAAATTTCTTAAAGAAGTATATCATAGACTCAATAGCTTTCTTCAAATTGCCTATGGCGAAGGTATTGACGAAACCTTTCCTTTCAATTTTAATGACTTTTGCCAGCATTATAAATTACCCGTTATAAAAACATATAATGCCTTGCAGTTTTTAGACAGACAGGGAATAATGACGCTTTCTCAGGAATTCACGGAGAAGATAACGCTTCAGTTTCTTATCCCAAGCAAAGAAGTAATGCGTTACATAAGCCTTAACCCTGCTGATGAAGAAATGATACTGGTTATTTTGCGGAATTATTCGGGTATCTTTGATATGGAAACATCACTCAATACAAGCCTTGTTACCAAAAAAGCAGGAGTTACCGAACAAGAGTTATTATACTTGTTACAACAGCTGGAACAAAAAGGTGTAATAAGCTATCGCAGTAGTGGTAATGACAGTAGTATTACTTTTAATGAAGTCAGGGAAGATGAGCACACTATTAATCGTATCTCCAAATTTTTAGAGAATCAGAACGAAATAAAAGTAAAACAACTGGATTCGGTTATAAATTACATTACCAATACCACCAGATGTAAAAGCCGACTAATCCTTGATTATTTTGAAGAAACAGAAAGTGCAGATTGCGGCATATGTTCCTATTGCATTACAAAGAATAGAGTAGTAAAAAGTCCTCTGGATCTTGCGGACGCAATACTTTCTTTATTAAAAGAAAAGCCTTTAAATTCCCGTGAACTGGAACAAAAAATGGGAATAACTTCTCAAGAAGTACTATATACGCTTCAATTACTATTGGAGAATGACAGAATAACAATAAATATTAATAATAAATATACGCTGAAGTAAATGGAACGCTTACGAATTGTTTTTATGGGTACCCCAGAATTTGCAGTGGGCATACTCGATACCATATACCAACATAATTATGATATTGTAGGAGTAATTACTGCTGCCGATAAACCGGCCGGCCGTGGCCAAAAAGTAAAATATTCGGCTGTAAAAGAATATGCACTTGAAAAAGGTTTACGATTACTACAGCCAACAAATCTTAAAGATGAATCTTTCTTGGAAGAATTAAAAAGCCTGGAAGCCAATCTGCAAGTTGTTGTCGCATTTAGGATGTTACCCGAAGCTGTATGGAAAATGCCTAAGTTGGGTACATTCAACCTTCACGCATCGCTATTACCTCAATACAGAGGTGCTGCACCTATAAACTGGGCAATAATAAACGGCGAAACCACAACTGGTGTTACTACCTTTTTTATTGACGATAAAATTGATACCGGGGCAATGATATTAAAACAGGCCATAGAAATAGGTCCTGATGAAAATGCAGGTGAATTACATGACCGTCTTATGGATCTTGGTAAAGATGCCGTTGTTAAAACACTTACATTAATTGAAAACGACAACACTGAAACAACAATACAACCCACTGACGACGATGTTAAGACTGCATACAAACTTAATCGCGAAAATTGTAAAATAGACTGGACTAAACCAGGCGCAGAAATACACAACCTTATACGTGGTTTAAGCCCATACCCTGCGGCGTGGTGTTTTTTCCAGGATAAGGGACAGGAATGGAATATTAAAGTACATGAAACACAATTCATCAAGGAAGCTCACGATAAAACCATAGGGAGTATTATTGCTGACAAAAAAGAAATTAGCGTCGCTGTTAAGGATGGTTTGATTAAAATCAATAGTTTACAATTTCCTGGTAAGAAAAAAATGACAAGTCGGGAACTTTTAAACGGAATGACGTTTTCTTCAGAAGCTTTGGCTGTTTAACCCCCACAAACACTGAGTGTTTAGAAAATTCCAATAAAACAAGCACTATTGTTAACATGGAGTTAAAAGTTATCAACAATTAAAGCTAAAATTACACAAAACGCTTGCGTAGTTTGGATTTCCTATTAAATTTGTAGGACAGGAAGTATAAATACTATAATTTTAACCAAACAATTAATAACAATTATTATGAACAAATCAGAATTAATCGACGCAATGGCTGCAGATGCAGGAATCTCTAAAGGTGCAGCAAAAAAAGCATTAGAATCTTTCGTAGGCAACGTAAGCGGAGCTCTTAGCAAAGGTGGAAGAGTATCATTAGTTGGATTCGGATCATGGTCTGTATCTAACAGAGCTGCAAGAGAAGGAAGGAATCCTCAAACAGGAAAATCTATAAGTATTGCTGCTAAAAACGTAGTGAAATTCAAACCGGGAGCTGAACTTGACGGGTCTGTAAATACAAAATAGTATTTTTTCACAGAAAATATATAAGCCTCCCCTCACTGGGAGGCTTTTTTTTATAAAAGTTTGTGATTTTTTTGGAGGTCTGTTTTTTTTCATTTAAATTTATTACAAATTGTAAGAAGATGATTTCACTAAAGCCAAAAAAAGGTCATCTGCTAATTGCAGAGCCTTCCACCATTGGGGATCTTTCTTTCAACAGATCGGTAGTACTTTTGGCCGATCATAACGATGAGGGCTCAGTCGGGTTTATTTTGAACAAACCTTTAGGCTATAGCATTAATGACCTTATCCCTGAAATAAGCGGGAATTTTAAAATATATAACGGAGGCCCTGTAGAACAGGATAATTTATACTTTATACATAATGTTCCTGAGCTCATTCCTGAGAGTATCGAAATTTCTAATGGTATTTATTGGGGTGGCGATTTTGAATCGACTAAAGAGCTCATAAACAAGGGACTTATAAAGAAAAACAACATCCGCTTCTTTTTAGGATACACAGGATGGGATGCTCATCAGCTTGAAGATGAGCTTGAAGAAAACTCCTGGATAATATCCGAAAACAGTTATAACAACAAGATCATTGGTAAATCCAGCGCCTCGTTTTGGAAAGAAAAAATCATGGAACTGGGTGGCGAATACCTAATCTGGTCGAACGCACCGGAGAACCCTACTTTAAATTAACTGAATCGTATTTTGGCATTAAGTCTTTTCACAAGATCTGATGCCAATTTATTTACAAATTCTTTTTTACGGTATTTAGTTATAGGTTGAACACCTTTTATCACATTTGTAATAAATAATTCATCTGCCTTTTGTAGATCAAATGGTGATATCGATGCCTCTTCAACTTCCAATCCTTCAATTTTTTTAGCCAGTTCAAGTATTTGCTTACGCATAATACCGTTAAGACAGCCATCTGCAATTGGAGGTGTAACCAATTTATTGCCTGTAAGCATAAATAAATTACCCTGGAGCGCTTCAATCACATTTTTCTCATCATTAATCAGTAAACAGTTTTCAAGCCCGTTTTCGTGTGCAAAAACGCTTCCTGTAATCTGCACCATCTTATTAGTACTCTTAAGCGTAGATAATAATTGTTTTGTTACATAAAAATCCTTAAAAAGATCAACCTCATAAGTACCCTCAGTAAATGAATATAACGGTTCTTCCAAAGGTGAAGCTGTAATTATAAACTCTACTTCGTTATTTGTTGGAAGATAAAAACCTCCAGATTTCCTAAATACAGAAATTCTTGCTCTATACGCAGGGGCAGCATCTAATGTATTAGTGAGCAACAATACCTGCTCCTCCATATACTCCATTGTGAAATTCATAGGGATTTCCATCCTTACAATACGCAGGGATGCCATAAGCCTAAAATAATGATCTTCAAGAAAAAGAACTTTACCGTCAAGCACCCTTAAGGTTTCAAAAATAGAATCTCCATAAAGAAAAGCCCTGTTTTCGTGTATGGATATATTGGTTTCGGTTACGAGAGTACCGTTGTAATTAATCATAAAAAAAGCCCTGAAATATTCAGGGCAAATATAGTTTTTAATACAAAGAATTCCTAAACCGAACCTAAAACATGTTTAAGATCGGACACTTGGTTTTCCCAAAGTTGTTTGGATTCCTGTATATCATCTTCTTCCGCAAAGTCTACCACCATAAGTGACACATCTTTAGTGATCTCATCAACTAGTATTCGAAGCTCAAAATAGTATTCGCCATCATTGTTATCATCATCAACCCAGCGAAACTTTACTTTTTCGCCTGTTTTTTTAGACGACATTCTCGCTTTTTCTTCAGAATCATCCCAAATGAAAGTAAAAAATTCCCCTCTTGAATTTACGTTATCTGCAAACCACTCCGAAAGGCCCGATGGCGTAGAAATGTACTGGTATAAAAGCTGTGGTGAAGAAGTTATAGGAAACTCAAGTTCGTATTTTATTTTTTCGTCCATGTGGTATCTAAATTTTGCGAAATATAGAATATTTAACACTGATAAAAAAGCCTTTTGAAAAATAATTTTTTTGATTAAATTTTATTTGGAAGCTTTAAAATAAATACTATATTTGCACCCGCATTGAAGAACATAATGCAAGTCAAAATGGCGAGGTAGCTCAGTCGGTTAGAGCGCAGGATTCATAACCCTGAGGTCACGGGTTCAACTCCCGTCTTCGCTACAGAAAATCAAGCACTTACGAAAGTAAGTGCTTTTTTTATTCTATAGAGTGAGGAAATGGAGTGAGGAATTAAGTACCAAAAACTTTAGTTTACAAAGCCCCTTTCTCAATGACTTACAGTATTTTAGGGCCAATAAAATACTTCACAATAATATCATCGGTAGAATAAGACGACAGAATACTTGTGTCTTTTACAGTATTGCTCTCACCTAAGTTAAATAAGTCTTACGCAAATCTTTCAAACCAACATCTTTTGTAATATTTAAGACGATACGATACAAAAATCCACATTATTAGTCGAATAATGTATACCCTTTTTCCATTAACTCATTAGGAATATCTCGAAGCCCAAGCTTGTCAATTTTAACATCTAAATAGTGTGAAAATGGTAGATAACTATCGATAAGAGCATCTGTTGCATCTTGCTGTGAATGATACTTTTTTCCTGCTACTGTAAAGTTTAAATATTCTTTTTGATATTCGACTAGACAATCTTCAAGATTTAGTCTGCCAGAAATAAAGACATCCTGATTAAATATCAACGTATCTATATCAATTATGACAAGCGGTTTAACGTTTGATATGTCAACTCCTTCCTGTTGTAATTTTTTTAGCTCGTCTTGAAACCAGAAATTTAGCATTTTATTCATTCCCGCGGTCATGAACATTCTTTGGTGTAAAACCATAACAGGATGGATGATTAAATTCTTGCCCTTAGCAGATGTATCAAACGGCTGACTTGATGTCAGAGATTTTCTAATATTAGAAATGATTTGCATAATGCCTTTAGGTTTGTATAATTTATCTGCAATTGCTTTTTCAATAACATGAAAGTCAGTTGATTCTTTTACTTTAGCAGGCACTAGGATATCTTTAGACTCAAAAAGAAACACGCGCTTGCCATTTCTAACATAGTAGTCAGGTGCACCCTCATATTTATCATCTAACTCTTCTCCACTTAATTGCAAATATCTTTGGCCAAAATACCTCTTAAGAACTTTATGTAGAATAAAAGCCTCTGAAAACTTCGAGGTTTTCAATGTGTTAAAATTCTTTATTTTTTCATTATCTGATAAGGAGTCATTGGTTTCTTTTAGTTTCCAGAATAATCCATTGAAGAGCAATTCTAAAGCAAAAAGGGGACTGATAATCCTATACACACTCCCTGTTACCCTATATAGCGGTTTAGCTCGCAATCCTTTAAAATCTAAATCTTCAACTTTACTAGTGTCCTGAACTGTAAGCTTGTTTAAAAATTCAATATTGGCCGCCAACTCCTCATTATCGGATACATCTATATCTGTAAAGCTCTCTTTATCTTTTGTTGCGATGCTTGCAGAAATAGGTATTAGTCTACGTAAAAAATCTCTGTAACCAGTTACACCAAAATCTCTGTAAAATTTACGAAGTAAGGGGCTTGCCGAGTCTTCTCTTTCTAAAAATTCAAAAAGTGAAATAGCTTTAATTATCTGCGTGGAGAATAATTTATCAATCTCATAATTAGTTAAGTCAAAATTATGAAAATGATTTGCTATCAGCACAGCTGCTGGTTTTATATCATCAGAAACATCGTCAATAGATTCTGCTGTAATTTCATTAGCTCTTATGGTGTTTAGTTGATTAAGTAACAAGTATGCCTTAAATAACTTTACTTCCTGCTCTTTCTGGCTTAGTATGTCTCCTTGTGGAATATCATTATCAAATACGAACTCAAATAATTTTAAACTGCTAATTTCATAAGGAATATTGTATCTGTGCTTTCCCAAAGCATTAATCCTATTTAGCATCTCATTACCAAAATCTTCATTTAAGTACGAAAAAAATTGACTAATAAAATCTTTAGGTTCAGCCCATTTTGAGCCTTTATGATGTAATCCTAAAAAAAATGTGCCCGTTTTTTTCAAGAACTCCTTGTCAATTCCTTTCAAGTATTCTATAAGTTCTTTAGGTTCCTCGTCTGGAAAAAGTGCTTTAAATGGTAATGGAGTAATATGTTGTAATCCCATAGTTTCTAAGTTATAAAATAATATACAGAATACTAATTTACACTATTAGTAATAATAAGCAATTTCTTAGTTTTATCGCTTATTATAAATATTAATCAAGCACTTAAGAAACTATGTACTTTTTTTTTATGCAATTGAGTGAAGAAACGGATTGAGGAATTTAAGTACCAAAAACTTTAATCTCTAACGCTCCTTTCTCAATTACTGACAGTATTTTAGGGTCTATATAATGCTTCTCAATGACAGCCTCTGTGGCATGAGATGACAGAACTCCAGTATCCTTTTGCATGACAGCTCTAACCCATGTTAAATAGGTCTTTCTCAAGTTATTAAAACTTATACTTTTTTTGATACCTGCCTCTATACGATAATGGGTAAAAGCTTTTGATAAATTATCCATAATGGTTTTTGATGTCACTTGCCTATCAGGATGAAGAATATAATTATTGGTATTCTTATTTTTTTCATACCCCTGTTCCTTTAGAAAATCAAATAAATCACTATTGATTGGCAAATATTTAAATGGTATTTTATTATTACTCTTCCCTTTTGAACTTCTTTTAACCTTTAAATTTGCTATTTTAAAAAATTTCACTCCTTGTACCGAGGTATAGATATCGCTCCATTTAAGGTCAACAATCTCCTCTCGCCTCCCACCAGTTAATAAAAATAACTTGAAAGCGTCCTTTAGATAAGGTTGATGCATAGTTTTACGATTCCCCGTTTTAAGCACCATGTATGGACTACATTTTTCGATTGCATCTATAATACCATTAAATTCATCCTGTGTCAAAGTTTCTATATCATCTACAATAACATGCTTAGCAACATAGGTCCTAAAAGGATTTTTCATTTCAAGACCTTCAACATCTATTAGAAATTGATAAAAAGCCTTTAAAGCAGCCATGCACTTATTAAAGGTTTTAGCCGCATAATGCTTTTCAGCCCACAAGTAAAACCTTGCAACATCATTTTGAGAAGTATCAATAACTCTCATTTTAAAAATATCTTTGACCTCTTTTACATTGTTCGCAAAAAGCTCACAAAATCTGACGCACTCATCCTTGTGCCCTTTTGAAACTTCTTTCTTAAGATGTGCATATTCATGTTCACCGTCTAAATATTGTAAATACTTTAAAATCGCGTCAGCAAGAGAATAATCATTCCCTTCTGGAGTAACTATAGCTGAAACGTAATTGCACGCTATCATCTCCCTTTTAAACTCAATAGCCTCCTCCACTGCCCCGTCATAATCTCTAGATTCCAACACCCTCACCTTAGTGCTGTTTTTTGTTCCTGGAACATGTAAACGCATTCTGTATGTATGTCTATCAAAGTGTTTGCATGAAGGATTATCTTTTTTACATAGATTACAGTAAATCTTTATCCCTTTGTAAGGTTTCTTCGGTAATTTCAGTTTCATTGGGATAATCTTTTAAGTAAATCTTTTTCTTTGTTATTTTTCGGAAGCACTTTCGTACTTGGCCTCAATGAAATTGGTTCACCAACTTGCGAAGTAACCATTTCATAAAGGGCGACATTATTACATATCCCACTAAAAATGGAACTCCAGTTGGAAGGATATTTTCTTTTTAAATCGATGAGAAGTGGCTTTGATATAGCACAATCGACCTCAATTTTGTAAACAACCCTCTTGGGTAATTTATGAATTGAAATACCTTGCTCCTTGAGCCATTGAGTAGCAGAATCATTACTCGATTTTAATCTGGTTGCAACTTCTGCAATAGTTAATAAATCAAAAGAATCATCTTCGTTAAAATTTTTATTAATCAAAACTTAGAGGCCCCTTCTTTCTCTTATTTTTATCGGGAACCTTTGAGAATTATTCTTTTATAGTCACACAGGACAGAACTTACTAAAATGAATTTTAGTCAGGGATATATCTAATCCCACATCATGGAACAGAAAATAAAAATCAAAGATTAGATTTTTATAAATGTAAGATTTCAATTAAAAACCTATATAAGCAAAAATACACATTTTTATCCCTAGTCGCAACCTTAAACTCGAAAAAATAACCAATAAAACTCTGTAAATCAAAATATAAAACAATATTTCTAATTCATTATACTTATATATATTTGAGAAATTATACGCTTAAATATAGATTACTGATTTCCTGTTCTCTTATCCCAAGATAAATTTTTGTAGTACTTACCGATGTATGATTAAACAATTGTGATAATAGTAAAAGGGCTTGGTCACTGTATTTATTCATCTCCCACACCCTGCGTCCAAGTGTCTTTCTCATAAAATGACTGCTATACTGCCCCCTTATGTTATATCTAGTAAAAATCTCCTTAAGCTTTGCATTCACATATTGAATACTAAACGGTCTATCTCCAAAACGGTTCACAAACATATAATCATTTTCTTTTGCATCAAGAGCTTTGAACAAACGATTAAGTAACTCTTTTAATTCTGGATTGATAGTAACTTTTCGGGTCTTTTTAGTTTTCTTCTCTATAATAGTAAAATAATCCTGAGTAAGGACTTGATTCCATCTTAATTGTAACAAGTCAGAAATTCTAAGACCTATATATGAACCCGTAGCTATCAATAGGGCAAATTTATACTCTTGGTCTCTTTCAAGTTTCAAAATCAGTGATTGCATCTTTTCCCATTCTAAAAAATCTGATGTTGTTTTCTGTCCTTTAAGTGCCATATTCTTTCCGTTTATCTTTCACTTTTAGTTGTTTTCTACAGTTTGTGAAAGAGGTTAATTCTCTGTTTTTCGTAAAGTATTGATATTGTGTTGTTTACACTTTTTCTTACGTTTCACTTATCATCAAAAGTGAAAGTTCAAATGTAAATACCTGGAATTCAATACACAAGAAAAATCCTGGTTTTCCTGGTTTTTTGATTCTTGGTGCTGTTTTGATGTGAGGTTAAAATTATGACCATAAAAAAACGAGACTGGTTGGTCTCGTTTTCTATATACATATATATGTGTAATTAGTGGCTTTGATATCCCTTACCATCACACTGCGGACAAACACGTCCGTATTCACTGCTCATAGAACTACGGTTTTTTTCAATTCCTGTTCCTTCACATAAACCGCAAGGCTCTTTGTCATATACCTTACCATCTTTCTTTCCAAGTATGCTATGCCATTTACTAGTGTGCTTTAAACCGCATTCTCTACTACATATATAAGATTGATATGGTTCTTTCGTTTCCTGCCATACACCATCTGATACTTCTGTATAACCTCTGCCTATAAATTTATTTTTGCATTGGTCACATATACCGCCAGTACTTTCTTTTTTCGAAGTACTCCCTGTTGATTGATATTCCTCAGTTACATAACTGTTTTGTATACTACTATCATAGGTATAATATTTTTGTGCAAACATTACAAGTCCTATTGTAATAAAAGTGATTAATACTTTAAATCTTCCGTTCATAATTATTGTACTTTTTTATAATGTTTTTTATATCCCCATTCTTCCCAGTCATCTAAAGTAAGTTCATTACCACTTATCGTAATTACTTTACTAACGTCACTATTACTATAACCAATCCCAAACTTTGAGTTATCCATATTCCACCAATCCCATTCTGTACCAGTACCATTATTACAGTCACTATCTATATATAAGGTCTCAACTACGGTCTTATTTGTTGAAAATTCCAATACTTCACGTCCGCAATTACCATTGATTTCATAAATGACAGGTTCAGCAGAGCCTTCATAGTTTGCCTTATAAATAATCCATTTGCCTATTAATTCCGAATTATTAGTATTGTTGTTTCCATTGGTAGAGGAATTATCATCCCCAGAACAAGATGTTAGAGATAAAACACAGGCTATTGCCACCGAATAAAATAAATGTCTTTTCATATATTGATTTTAAGTTAGGTGGCAAAAATAAGCAAAATTCGACTTAAAAGTCGATGGTAAAAAAAATAATTACAAAGTCTCTTTGTTTTCTTTGCCTTATGCAGAATCAGTTAGAGAAAATAGAAACTGAATTAGTTAAAAGAATCTATAATCAATTCCTTGTCAAGTATAAAGGAAACAAATCTGAATTTGCCCGTGCTTCACAATGCAGAGAAACCACTATTAGACGTATTTTAAGTAATAAACAGGGTATAACAATCAATTTATTACTACGTATTGCCAATGCTTTGGATATGAAAATAACTGACCTCTTACAAGGTCTATCACTAGAAAAAGAAGATTAGTCCTTCTTATCTTTTAATAATTTAGCCAACTCTTTCATTTCTTCCTTATCAATACCTTTCATAATAATGGTAATTGGATATTTAGGCTTTTCGGTCTGCAATACCCTCTTTAATTGTTCAATGGTTATCTTTAGTTTCATATACTTGTTTATTTATAAATAGCCTCTCCATGGCTTTTTGATATAGATTCCGAAAATTTATCTTGAAATTTTTTCGGAATTTTTAAAGCCAATCCGATTGCACTTAATTGGATTAAGAAAAAACCTCTATGTAAGATGGGTTACCGCTGTACCTTTTTCTACAATTCTATAAAAAATCGTTACCGGGGAGGCAGGATATATAAATCTATCCAAATATTAGGATTTTATCATTTCTCAAAAACTCTGAAATATCAATAAATACAAGTGTTTTCATTTAATTATTAAATTGCCGTACGTGAGAATCGTGACCGATAATCTCGCTTAAACATTCCATTCCAATCTAAATATTGAAAATAAATACTGGTAATATCATTTACAATATTAGTAGTTATGCGTAGATTCTGTGCAAGAGATTTAACATAGGTCTCCTATAACAAGAAACTAATAAAATATGAATGTTTCAAATCACACAGTACGAAAGTACAAAACAACCAAAAGTACAGAAGCTTACCAAATTGGAATCGGTATTAAAAACCATTAAAGAAGGAGATGATAACCTTTCAATTATTCAGATGGCAAGAACATTAGGAAAAGAAAATCCTAAATACACCACTATCAAAACCACCTTATTACCTACATTTAGATTTAACTTCCTATTTAATGGTAGTGCCTCAAACAATAATATAACTGCACCTACAGGCTTAATTTATTTGGATGCCGATAATGTCCAAGACATTCCCGACAGTCCTTATGTTCTCGCAAAATGGAAATCACTGTCTAATACAGGCTTTGGTATTCTAGTACAGGTAGATGGTCTGACAATGCATAATTATAGAGATACTTATAACCAGCTTTCGGAGCTAATAGGTTTTACCAGTGATGCTGGCGCACGCAAGGCAACCCAACAAACAATACAAAGTTATGACCCTAATCTATACTATAATATTGATTCTCTTGTTTACCAATGTACTGAAAGTAAAAAGGTCTCATTCCCTACTATAGAGAAAAAAGAGAAGAGTATAGGGACGAATGATACCTTTTCTAATAAAGATGAGGATACTATACGTTTCAATAATATCAATGATTACTTTACTAATGAATATATTGATTATGAGTACAGGATATTTAATATAAAGGAAAAGATATGCAACCCATTTATACCGTTCAGGATAGAGGTAGGTAGCAGAAATAATACAATGTTTTTCCTGTTATCACAATATGCTCTATTGAATCCTAAAGCTGGCGGGGGTTGGTTAAAAGCTATTTCCGACACAATAAATATGAAGATGTATCCAAATCTTTCAGATAAGGAAACCAATCTTATCATTGATAGCATTTTGAAGAAAAGAGAAGCAGGTTCTTTGCAACCATATTTCAATGAGGAAAGAAGGGTTTTGTTTAATCCTAAGGTATCTCTTAGCACAAAGGAAAAGATGAAAATAGTAAACACGGAGCTTGGCAAACGCAAATCTGACTTAACTAAAGACATTATCTATCTGGTACTTGAAAATTGGGATTTCGAGACTGATGGTAAGATAACACAACAAAAGGTAGTCAAATATGCCAATAGGAATGTATCTACTATTAAAAGGCATTGGAGCGATTTTAAAAGTTATGTCAAAGACTTGAATAGTAGTTATTGTAAACCTATCATTAATATACCTAATGAAGCAGCAGAGAAAGAAGCAATTTTAACTTTTAAGCTTGATGACCAAGTAAGCCTATATGATGTATTGCCTGCTATGTCCTTTACTGTGGAGGAAAGTATGCACATCATTTATGATTTAGACAGTTCGAATATTATGATGTGGGAATTTGTACAGTACATTGGAAAGCAACGCAAGGAGCAACAATATAACGATTACCAAGGGGTGCCTATTACACCTGAGCGGATTGGTGCATTAATGGCAATCATTACAGCATAACTATTATTAGACCTTCTCATAGCAGATTTTCTTTAATTATGTAACGCCATGTTAGCCAGGTCCTAGCTAATAAATCGCTCGCTATTGTATGCAAGTATCATTAAATAAATACCATATATTCCTATATTTACTCCATAATATAAAGAATAAAATTACTAATGGCAGACAATAAATTATCACTGGCTACTTTAGAAGCGTGGCTCTGGGATTCGGCAAATATTCTAAGAGGTAGCATTGACTCCTCCGATTTTAAAAACTACATCTTCGGATTGTTATTTTTAAAACGCTCGAATGATGTATTTGAAGAAGAAGTGGAAGCTATTATGGAACGTGATGGAGTTTCACGTGAAGAGGCAGAGGATGAAACCTATTTTCAGATGCCAATCGAATCACGATGGGACTCAATTAAGAAAGAGACAGAAAACATTGGTATCGCTTTAGACAAAGCTTTTGCTGGTATTGAGCGTGAAAACACGTCATTAGAAGGTGTAATGACTGCCACCAAGTTTGGAGATAAAGAAAAACTTTCTGACGAGCTGTTACAGCGTCTTTTAAGGCACTTTAACCAACACTCACTGAGGAATTCACATCTTGAATCTAATGACCTGCTAGGCGATGCCTATGAGTATTTAATCAAGATGTTTGCTGATGATGCTGGTAAAAAAGGGGGCGAATTCTATACACCTCGCGGTGTTGTGCAACTTATTGTACAACTAATAAAACCCGAACCTAAGCAAAAGATTTACGACCCTACATGTGGCTCTGGTGGTATGCTGATTGAATCGGCCCGATACATTGCAGAACAACCCAACGGAAAAGTAGGCAACAATGTAAACGTGTCGCTGTTTGGGCAGGAAAAGAACTTAGGTACATGGGCCATCGGCAAACTGAACATGCTGCTCCATAACTTTATGGATGCAGATATTAGAAAAGGAGATACATTAATTACACCTCAGCATAAAAACGAATACAACGAGTTGGATTTATTTGACCGTGTAATTGCTAATCCACCTTTCTCAATGGATGGCTGGTGGACACCTGCAGAAAACTCTATTGAGGTTAAGTTGGACAAGGACGGCAAGGAGAAAAAAGTGACACCCAATTATGCTAAAGTAGTAAGTGACCCTTATGGACGTTTCCAGTACGGAATACCGCCAAGAGGTTATGCTGATTTGGCTTTCCTGCAACACATGGTCGCAGTTTTAAAAGGTGATGGTAAGGCAGGCGTAGTTTTGCCACACGGGACCTTATTTAGAAGCGGAACCGAAGGAGCTATCAGGCAAGCTTTACTGGAAGCCGATTTGGTAGAAGGCATAATAGGATTGCCAAGTGCTTTATTTTACAATACTGGAATACCAGCTTCTATCTGGATTATTAATAAGAACAAAACAGAAGCTCAAAAAGGGAAAGTAACTATTATTGATGCCAGTGGTGACTATAAAGAAGGTAAAAACCAAAACGAGTTAAAACCAAAACACATTACAAAAATTGTAAATGCTTATGATGGTGGGGTTGATATAGATAAGTACATGCGTATTGTACCAATAGCTGAATTGGCTGAGAACGATTACAACCTAAACATATCCCGTTTTATCGATACCAGTGAAGCAGAAATAGAAGTTGATATTAAAGCGGTACACATAAAACTAGATGAGCTGGAAAAGCGTGAAGCAGAGATTGACGTAAAATTGTCTGGATTTTTAAAAGAGTTGGGGCTATGAATCTAGAACAAGCATTACCTAAAGAATGGGCTAACATATTATTAGGAGATATAGCTAATTTTTCGCAAGGCATACAAATTGGAACAGAGGAACATATTTCTGAATTAAAAAATGGCTATCAAAGATTTATTAGAATTATTGATTATACTCAACCTAGCAATACAGATATTAGATATGTACCACTTCAAAGTGAAAGGTACTATGCTAAAATAGATGATATTGTAATGATAAGATATGGCACTCCTGGTATAATAGGAAGAGGTATAGAGGGCATAATTGCAAATAATATGTTTAAAATAACATTTGATAAAATTGTCTTAAATGATTTTGCCGAACAATATTTCAAATTCCCTGAAACATTAAAAAAAATAACGGACGGTAGTGCATCGTCAACTATGCCTGCTATAAATTTTGGCTTTTTAAAAAAGCTTCCTTTCATTCTCCCACCCCTCTCAGAGCAACAAAAAATAGCAGAGATACTAAGCACTGTAGATAATAAGATTGAGGTTATATACCAACAAATTACCGAAACGAAAGAACTCAAAAAGGGCTTAATGCAGCGCTTGCTAACTAAAGGCATTGGACATACTGAATTTAAAGACTCTCCTCTAGGCAGGATACCAAAGAGTTGGGAGGTAGTGAAACAATCAGATGTCGCTACTTTTTATAATGGTAGAGCTTATAAACTTTCTGAATGGGAAAAAGAAGGCATTCCTGTTATTCGATTACAAAATTTGACAGGAACAGGGAAAAATTATTACTACTCAAACCTCAATTTACCAGAGCATCAATACTGCCATAAAGGGGATTTGTTATACATGTGGTCAGCAACTTTTGGTCCAGTTTGGTGGTTTGGTGAGAAAGCAATTTTTCACTATCATATTTGGAAAATAGAGCATAATGCTCAATTACTAGATAAAATTTTTCATTATTATTTACTGGACAATGTAACCACCCGTATGAAAAATGAATCACATGGTTCGACAATGTTACACGTTACTAAAGGAGGTATGGAGAAATTGCTTATTCAGCTACCTCCCTTAAAGGAACAACAAATGATAGCAGATATTTTGGGGTCAGTTGATGAAAAACTAGAGGTGTTGTCAAAAAAGAAAACTCGCTATAAAGAACTAAAACTAGGCCTGATGCAACAGCTGTTAACTGGTAAAATAAGGGTAAAGGTTTAAATTATGGAGGTAGCAAACCAGAATTTAGAAAGATTCATCGTTGAGTGCCAGCCTGAGCTAGAGGTTATAAAGCGGTCCTTAAGCACGTTTAATATATTTAATATTTTACGTGTAGAGCACAAAGAAATACGTCATAGCAACTTCTTAGGATGGCTCTTTGACCCTAACGAGTCGCACCAGCTGGGTGATGTATTCCTAAAGGATTTGTTTAAACTTATCCGTAGTACAAAAGCTATACAAGCTGACGTTTTCGTTTCGCTTCTATTACAGGATTTATCGGCTACACAGGTTTACAGGGAAAGTGTTCATAATATAGATATCCTTATAGTTAATGAGAAGTTAGGGTTTGTTATCTGCATTGAAAACAAAATATATTCAGGATTTGCACCGCATCAATTAAAAAAATACCATGATTATGTAGAGGACAACTATGAAAGCTTGCCAAACCGAATATATTTAACGCTGACAACTTTCGAAAATAACAGCCATAGAAGTTTAGAAAAAGGAAAGGAATATTACAACATTACATATCAGCAGGTTATCGATAATCTCAAATCAAAAAGTGAAGTTATCGAAACTGCGATTCCAACCGTTAAAGAAAGTATCAAACAATATATTTCCATGACCGAAAAAAGCATCTTAAACAATAGCGATGAAGTTAAGCTCGCTCAAAAAATATATAAAAAATATAGGAATGAGATAGAGTTTATAATTAGGCACAAACCTGATTTTTCGGGTTCTAAAACCGAAATAGAAAATCTAATAAATAATGGAGGTGTTGGCAATTTTGAAATCATTCACAGTGAGTCTTTACCGTACATAATTAAAATTCTCCCGAAAAACCCACAATTAAAACAACTTTTTAAAGATGAAAGATATGGTTCATGGGATGGTGAATATTTATTTTGCTTAGAACTATTCGTTCAAAATAGCCATATTTGGTTAAAATGGTGTTTTGGAGATATTAGAAATGACGAACATAGGGATGAATTACAACAAAATAAAACCGAATTGGTAACAGCCATGAGAAATTTCGATTGTTTTAAGCTTAGAGATTTAAAAGTAGATATGCATCCTGGTAGTCCAACAGAAAATTTTGTTGGGGTCTGTGGTGTAACTTTATTCCATTTGGACACGTATCTAAATCAAAACAAAGATTTTATTGAGTATTTTAGTACAAAATTTAAAGAACTCGACCAGAAATTAATTCAGCCATGGATTAATGAGTGTTTAGCAAAACTGTAAATGATATAATATGGGGCCATCACCAGAATATATACATAGCGAGTTACCAGCAATAGCTTTATTTCAAAAAATGGGCTACCATTATTATAATGGCGAAATGCTCAACGAGCGCAATGATATAACTGAGGTGATACTCAAACAGCGCTTATTGGATGCTATTAAGCGTATAAATCCGTGGATAAACGATAATAACCTCAACAAAGCCTATACTTTAATTACGTCCATCAACGGGGCTTCCCTGATGGAGATTAATGAAAAGATTTGGGATGTCATTAGAGGTGGAACATATACCGTAAAACAACTAATTAATGGAAATGAAGAATTCCGTTCAGTCCATTTTATAGATTACAACAACCCCGGAAACAATGATTTTTTGGTTGTCAATCAAATGTCTTTTCACAATAGGCTTGGTTTAAAGTCCAGACCCGATTTAGTTATTTTTATTAACGGTATTCCTATTGGTGTTATCGAATGCAAGTCACCACTAGCACCTAATGCTTGGGATTCTGCTTATAATGACTTAAAAGAATACCAAGATTTAAACGAAAAACTATTCCATTTTAATCAAATTTTAGTCGGGATATGGCAAGTTGGCGGTCGTTATGGAGCTATCAATTCTCCCCAACAATTTTATTCTGTATTCAGGACCAACAAAGATGACAATCTGGATTTACTGGGAAACAAACCAACGGAGCAGGATAAATTACTATACTCCATCTTTGAAAAGGAGCGGGTTTTAGATATTATACGCCATTTTGTGTTGTTTGAAATGGAAGAAGGCATTACCATTAAAAAACTCCCACGATACCAACAGTTAAGAGCCACCAACAAAGCTATTGAACGTCTACAATCTGGAGGAGGCGGTGTTGTATGGCATACACAAGGTTCTGGCAAATCGTTAACTATGGCTTATGTGGCCCGCAAACTTCAAGCTCCTGAATACGGTTTTGATAACCCGACGGTATTAATAATGACCGACAGGAAGGACTTGGACAGACAGATAACCACTACCTTACAAAATGTGGGTTTCAAAAATGTAAATCAAGCCTCCTCAGTTGTTCATTTGGACAAGCTGCTCAGGAACGATTACGGAGGAATTATTACCACTACGATACAGAAATTTCAGGAAACAGATAAAGAAGCAACCGTTTCAGAAGACCAGACAGCGTTAGAGGAACGAGGCGATTTAATGATTGAAAAGCACATTAAAGGTAATAAGCTCACAAAAATCACCAAGGAACTTCAAAAAGGAAAATGGGTTGAAATAAATAAAGAGGAAATTGAGCTACAAAAGCTTTCCAGCAAAGAAAACCTATACATTCTTGTTGATGAAGCTCACAGAAGCCATTACGGATTTCTGGCTTCTTTTATGCGTACCGTTTTGCCAAATGCTAAGTTTATAGCTTTCACAGGTACACCTATCTCTAAAGAAGATAAATCGACTCTTGGTGAATTCTACAGTGGAGACTATATTGATATCTATACTATTAAGGAGTCTGTTGCTGATGAAGCAACGGTTGCATTATTGTATGATGAAGGTATCTGCAAGCTAGATGTAAAGAAGGAAGAGCTTGATAAAGAGTTTGAGGAAAAATTTGCTGATGCCTCCGAAGAAAAAAAGGACAAGCTTAAGCGTGAAGCCTTACGTAAATACCAGTTATCCAAAGAACGCATTGATGATATTACAAAACATATCATCACCCATTTCAGGGACAAAATTTTTCCTGACGGACACAAAGGCATGATAGTTTGTAACGGTCGGGAGGCAGCTATAAAATACCAACAAGCTTTACAAGGCCTAAAAGAACAAGGCTTTCATAATTTCGATTCTAAAGTAGTAGTGAGTATAGGTACGCCAAAATCCGATGCTATTGCGAAGGAATACTATGAAACCTTGGAATGGAATCGAAACAATCCTAGTAATAAAAGACCTATTTACGTTGTGCCTCCAGAAGGAATCAAAGACGTGACAGACGACTTTAAGCTACCGTTTGGTAACGAAGAAGAAACAGAAAAATCTGGCAAAAAGAAGTTTGACAATACCGCAATAATAATAGTATCTGACATGCTGCTTACAGGTTGGGACGCTCCTATCGCTTCATGCCTGTATCTAGACAAGCCTTTGAAAGAACATAACCTTTTACAGGCCATTGCCAGGGTAAATCGTTCCCGTAAAGGCAAAAAAGCTGGTTACATTGTGGACTACAATGGTATTACCGCATATCTAATTCAGGCTCTGGATATCTTTTCAGGAGATATTAGACCCGATGACATTTTAAAAAATCTAAACGAGGAATTTCCGAAGCTGGAAATGAATCATACCAAAATTGTAGATTTCTTTAGGCCAATGAAGATTGACAGGAACTATGAAAGAGAGCATTATATAGATTCAGCTGTTCGGTATATAGAACCTATTAATAAGAGGGATGATTTTAAAGCGTTATTAAAGGACTTCAACAAGTCTATTAATATAGTCCTGCCTAATAAGAAAGCGTTAAAGTATCAAGCTGACTTTAAGCTTTATAATGAGATTAAACTGCGAGCCAGAAATGCTTTTCCTGATGATGAAGATTTAAAAATCACAAAGGATGAAAGCAAGATGCTTCAAGCTATGATAGACGAACATTTAAAATCGCAAGGCATTGAAAGCCTGTTAGCAGAACCTATTTCTATTATCGACAAGGATAAGTTCAAAGAGGAAATCATGAACGCATCACCAGCTACCAAGGAGTTGAAGATGCGTAACAATTTGAAGCATACGATAAAGGTAGGTCTGGATAAAAATCCTGACTTTTATAAACCGCTAGCGCAGCGATTAGATGAACTATTAAAACTCAAGGAGGCGCAAAGGATTGATGAAGCTCAATTATTGCTTGCCTATACGACAATACAAGATGAAATCATAAACGAGCAAAAAGAAGGTGAGCAAAAAGGGTTCAGCACCGAACGCCAAAGAGCAGTGTACAACTCTATGAAGCTTATCTTTTCAGACAATGCAGAAGACGCAACTAAAACACTGTTTGACCTTATACACGGTGAATTAAGTATTGTGGCTTGGGAATCTAAAGGGCAGGTCCAAAAGGACATTGAAAATAAGATAATCAGGTTCTTAACAACTAAGTTGGAACGCACAGAAGCAAAGGAAAAGGCGAGAGAAATGGTCGATGTTTTAAAGAAGAATAAAGATGTCTAGTGTACAATATGGCAACCGAACAATTAAGTACTCGCTTTTAGAAAATGAAGAGCTTAAATCGCATTATATAAGCGTCGAGAAAGGAGTCGGTGTTACTCTTAAAGGCAAACCTATCTCACAAGAGCTTGCAGACAAACTAATCCTAAAAAAGGCTAAATGGATTTTGGACAAATTGGATTTAGTAAGTTCAATAAGTGAAGGTGATATTGTTACGGGGGCAAGAATTCAGTACCTCGGTAGGAAGTATTATGTTCAGCTGATTATAAATAATGAGGCTACCAACATTGATATTGATTTTACAGAATCTAAGTTCAAAATTACACTGCCAAACCATCTTAATACTCAGGAACATTTACGTAATGCCTTTGAAAAATATTTCAGGATTAAAGCTCAGGAAAAAATAGAGCCCATCCTAAGGAAGAAATCAAAATCAACAGGTTTACCTTACAATAATATTAAGTTCATGAAACTCGAGAAGCGTTGGGGAAGCTGCACACCCAGCAACACCATAATCATCAATTTTAATGCTGTTAAGCTGCCTTTCTCTCTTATAGAATATCTGGTAGTTCATGAACTGGTCCACACAAAAATAAAAAGCCATTCAAAAGAATTCTGGGCCGAGCTATCAAAGTATATTCCTAACTGGAAAGAGCTGGATGCTAAGATATACGGGATGAAGTTGTAAATTAACTTTTCTAAACCTATTGTATGAAATTAGTAAAAGACACTTAGAACGATAATTCAACAAATAGAATCCAGCAATGAAAACTATAACTCAAAATCTTCAAAATGAATTAAAATCAAAGTTAAAAACTGCCGATGAGATTTGGGTTGCAGTTGCATTAATGACAAAAAAGGGACTGGAATTCGTTCAGGAGAATCTTCCTTTAAATGCCAAACAAAATTATATTTTAGGGGTTGATTTACCAACTGACCCTGAAGCTTTGGAAGTATTGAATAGCCAACAGCTTTTAGAGGATGTAAAAATAAAGATGTTTTATAATCAGGAATTTTATCATCCGAAGGTGTACATCATCAAATCAAAAAACAAGTTAACCGCTTTTGTTGGTTCTGCTAATTGCACCACTAGCGGTCTATTTTCCAATATTGAATTATCCTTTATAATTACTGGACAAGAAGATTGTAATGGGCTACTTGACTGGTATAAAGGGATTGACTTAACCTCAGCCCCTTTAACATCTAAATTTATTTCAGACTACCGCATCACTTATGAAAGTAGGATGACTAAAATCAAAGAAGATAGAAAACAGGCTAAAAAATCTAAAGAAAAATTAAAAGAAGAGTACGAAGTAATTATGCTTTCAAAAAAAGCATTGATTCGTAATTTAAAAACATTCAAGAGGAAAGAAGCTGAGTACGAAAAAATAAAAAAAATCCGAAAACAGAATATAAAAGACATTAAGGCCAGTATCGACTATCCTAATTTTCAAAATATTGATGTTGATAAGTTCTTTTCGATTTGGGAATTGGGACACTTAATAGCGATTCCTAAACCCACAATAGTAAAAGAAATAGCAAAGTTTAGACGATTATTAAAAGTACTTGTTGATGATAGTGTAGATGAAGCGATAAGGGTCGATAGAGCGTTAAAAGGGGATTTGAAGATTAGAGGTGTGGGAGAAGCGTTGATAACAAAAGTACTGACGGTTCATAATCCTAAAAAATACTTTATTAAAAATAATAAAATTGATTCTGTTCTTGAGAGGTATGGACTAGAATTGCCGAATAGAATTTCTAAAGGACAAAAATATAAAGCCACAAATAAGTTTTTAATTGAAATATGTAATGAAACTGGAATAGATGATTTATCGATACTAGATTATTATCTATATACCGCTGCTAATGAATAGTAATTATGGGACTAGAAATAAGACATAACAGAGCTCAACATTTTCACGAAAATATTCAATTTAGAAGAGTTGCAATTGGCTTAAATAAGTTATTTGTCCAAAAAGGTTGGGACGGTTTGCTAATTGGAAATCCAGAATCTGAAGACTACAGCCGTTTTAAAGCTGATGCTATATTATTGTACAACCACGGATTGCTGATTATTGATTTTAAGGACTACCAAGGCCTTATAAATCTACCGAAGAAAGATGATGAGTTTACAATCAATAAATGGTACATAGAGGCCGAAAAGGACAAATATCGGCTTGAAGTAAAAGGTGCCAGCTTTAATAATCCATTTATTCAGCTTAAATCATACAGGCATGTCATGTATGAAGTAATTAAAAACAATAATGTTTTAAATTCTAGTATTGACCCGTCAAAAGTTTGCGCTGTAAATTTATTTTCAGGACCAATCGAGCTAAATCGGCCTACCCCCAGGAATGTACCTTTCTACGCGATTACACAAGAATCAGAACTCTATAATTTCTTGTATGATTATAACAGTCCTAACACTTTTTCAATAGATTCAGCTAATGCCCTAAAACAAGTTTTTCCAGCAACGATATGGGAAGAACAAATCGAAATTCCTATTGAAAAGATTGTTGAGAGTAAAGTATATGAAATAGATGATGACTTAGAAACCGAGATAAAATCTTTTTTACAAAATGAAGATTCAGAAATTCTAATATTAGAATCAATGGATTTCTCTCAAAGAGATAAGTGGGCAAATTATATATTTAGGGAGGTAGGTAATTATAATATACCTCAAACAGAAATTTGGACACATTCTACAAGGATTAGAGAAAAAATAAAACTACGAAGTGGAATGATGCCACATAGTCTATACCAGACAATTTATGGCGGACCTGCCAAAATAAAAGAAATAGATGAAATAGAAGAGATAGATGAAATAGAAAATGAAGACAATCCTGAATACAATGAAGAACATCAGGTAGTAATACCCGTAAAAACAGATTTTTCTCTAGATGAGAAAGCAGTTATTATACTGCATGAAGCACATCTTGTAACACGAAGCTTAAATCAATCGGAACTTCTTAAGTTTGGCACAGGAAGATTACTTGAGGATTTGTTATTTCATTTATCACTCGGTAAAACAAAGAGAAAACTTATATGTATTGGAGACCCTTTCTTCCTATCTTATGGAAAAGAAGATGAATCAGCAATTACAATAGGGACCTTAGCAAGCTTATTTGAAGGCACAATCAGGCATTACAGGCAACTCCCTAAAGAAACAAACACACTTGGAAGAATAAAATTAAGGACTGACTTAGCAGATTCTATAAACAATAAAATATATAATACCTTAAAATATCATTGGGAAGAAAATGACTTGGCTTTGGTTGACAAACCTAAGGTTCTAGATTTATTAAAATCATGGTTCAATAAATCTCAAATATCGGACCCTATTAATGCTATAATGGTATATAAAAACGAAGATGCAAAAACAATAAATCTTTGGATTAAAGAGAACTGCCTTAAAAATACTAAAGAACTTGCCAAGGGTGACTTATTATTAATCAACAATAATGTGACAATTGGTGATGAAACAGGACTTAGTGAGGTAACCAATTTATATAATGGGATGTATTTAACCATTGTCGACAGACTAGAAACTCATCCTGAACCAATTTATTTTGCAAAGACAAATCAAACAGTTGTTCTTGAATTTATTAAACTAAGAGTAAAGTGTTTAAGCATTGATAATAAACCCATAACAGAAATATGGTTGTTCAACAATCATTTTAATGGCAATGGTAAACTATCAAATGAAGAACAAATTGCCTTTAGAAGGTTTACTGAACAAAAAATTTCAGAATTTAAGAAAATAAATAAATTTGAATCTTCACAAGAGTATAGTCGTTTAATACAAGACAACAATTATGCTCTTCTTAAAAAAGAGATTAAAGAGTTCCAAGTTAAATTGGAAAATGGAGAGCGTGTTAAAACAAAACTAGAACAATCAGAACAACAACTTAGAAAACTAGAGCGAAAGTATAAAAGGAATTACCATCAGAAAATAGTGTTCCAAATAACAAAGTCTGACCCTTTTTTAAATGCTGTTACCGCTAGCTATGGTTGGTGTCTTACAGTTCACAAGTCAATTGGCTCCTTATTCGAAAACATTATTATTAATGCTAAACAGGGTGATAATAATGGTGTCACAAATGAAAACTATTTCAGGTGGCTTTATACAGGGATTTCCAGTTCAAAATCGAAAGTTTACACTTTAAATCCAGAAGAGATAAATCCATTAAAAAAATGTGAATTTGAGGATTTAGTTGATGATAACTGGAAAGGCAATCAAACAAACGGCGGACATAAATTTGAATTACAAGGCTTTAAAACACCTCAACACTTTGAGCAAAGAATTAATTCAGACATTCTGGATAATTCGAAAGCAGCTATTTCTATATTTTCGGAATTTATTGAAAAACGAGGATTTATTCTAGAGCAGACAAGTCGTTCAGGAGATTATTTAAGTAAGGCAACATTTTCTACTCCAAACGGATTAAACTTTGTAATGGCTTTCAATAATAATGCTTCAGGAATTGTTACATCAATTAGGCCAGAGAGAAATAACGAAGACTTTTCTAGTATTATTGATGAAGGTATTTTGCATGTCTGGTCAAGTTCAAATCAAATAGATAAAACTAACGTGCAGCCTGATGGTTTTAGAAAGAAGAAATATGAAAATTGGGCCAACAATAGTGAGAAAATTGGTGGTGAATTATGCTTAACTGAAAGTCACGCATATCAAGATATATTCGAATTTAGCTTAGGAACAGAGAAAATCAAATTTAAGCTCCATTATGATGGCAGAGGATTTTTTACCATTATATCAGTACTCAATAAAACTGGAAAAGAAATAAGTGATAAACTTAAAAATTTACTTTTTTATGGAGACTAAAAGTGAATTGCAAATTAAAGTTAAAGGACTTTTAGAAAGTTCTCCAAAAGAATCTATCGCAGTTTCCAAAAGAATATGGGAAGAATTTAAAGACGAAGATGCATTTAATTTATATGATGCCCTACAAGTTTTAAAAGCAGCCAAGAACGATTCTAGTATTGAGTTTGATTTTGTTTATGAAGTTGCAAAAAAATATTCTGATAAGGATGAAGTCATAAATAGATTTAAATGGTTTGCGTTTAATAAATATTTGAAAGGGAAAAAAAATATTGAATTACTTCCAAATGAAGTTAATATCAATAAAATGCTTATGATTACTTCTCAAGCAAACTTAAGAGAAGATAATTCTTATCCCTGTCCTTATACAATTGCTATCATGGAACTTTCAAAAGGACACTCAAAAAATATGTTTAATGGCCGAAAGATATATGAGTATTTAGAGAAATTGAACCCTTTGTATCTTTCGACAAACAATAATAACTATATTTTAGAAGGTGAAGAAATAAAAGTTGCATCAGACCTAGAAAACTATTACGCGCTAAAAACCAAGTCTTTACTTAAAATTGAAATGTATGAAGAGTGCAAATCGACTTGTGAAATTGCTTTAAATAAATTATCTGAATTTCACTATAATAATGACTTATGGTTTAAAATGAGAATAGCCATCTGTTATGAAAAATTAGGTGATTTACTTAAAAGTGAAGAGCTTTTTCAAAAATTAGTTTCTTCAAAAGCAGGAAATGATAAATGGTTTTTGTACCACGATATTTCAGAATTATATTATCAGCAGAATAATCTAGAAAAAGCATTGGAGTATGCTATAAATGCAACATTCTATGGAACTGACCTTGATAAAATGAATGGATTACTCTTGCTACAAGCTAGAATTTTAGTCAAACTAAATAGAATTGAAGAAGGAAAAAAAATCGCTGAATTGATATTGTCAATTATCAAAAAATATGAGCTTAGAAACAAACAAGATTACCACAACTTGTTTAAATATTTCAGCATTGACTCAGAAAATCCAATTGAGTTTAATTCAATATATAAAATTGCTAAAGAATTCTGGCTGAAAGAAAGATATAAAAACAAATATGAATTAAGCGGAAAAATAATTTTTATACATCCTAACGGAAAATTAGGCAAAATAAAAACCTTAGACAATAGAATATTTGATTTTCATAGAAGAGATTTTTTCGAAAAACAAAGAAGTATTATTGATTTGAAAGATGCAAAAGTTAGTTTTTTTGAAATGAGTTCTTACGATGAAAAAACAATAGCTGAAAATATAAAAATCTTAGAGAAGATTGTTGTTCCTCAAGAAAGCTTAGCAATAGGAACATTACTTTCAGGCACTATAAAAAACTTTGCTGACTTTGGAATATTTGTCAAGTTAAATGGATTTAGAGACGGGTTGGTTCATAAAAATATTTTGCCCATTGACATTAAAAACTCATTTAGTGCTGTATATCACATTGGACAAAAGATTAATGTTCGAGTTGAAAAAATTTCTAATAAAGGAATCGAATTGAAAATAATCAGCTAATATATATGTTGCTAATCTTTATTAATCTCCTCTGCAATATGGAGTGAGGAATTGAAGTGAGGATTTCGGTCAAAATCGGCATTTTTCTAATATTATAAAAAACATATAAATTAATAATCAGTTCGTTACAAAAATAAAAACAATTAGCGCAGGATTCATAACCCTGAGGTCACGGGTTCAACTCCCGTCTTCGCTACGGAAATGGTAAAAAGCTGTAAGTATTTAACTTACAGCTTTTTTTTATTCTCCAACTTCAGGATTATCTAAAAAAAAAAGAATTTGGCCAATATCCCTATTTTTTGAATAGAGAATTACAATAACTGCTATTATTCCTTTTTTCACTTTATTTCACCTTAGCGAATCCCGCTGCTATTCGTTGTATATAATCATTAAAGTATATTTGTATTTATAATACTCTAATTTTACGATTATGGCTGTACCTATAAACAAAGAAGAATTATTATTCGCAATAAGTTCCAATTATAAAAAACTAAAAATAGAGTTGTTATCAATTCCTTTAGAAGCAACGTCAATAAAAGAACTTGATGGACATAGCAAAAGTACCTTTATGAGTATAAACAACTTAGTTGCATATCTGATAGGTTGGGGTGAACTTGTATTGAAATGGGTAGCAAAAAAAGAACTTAACGAACCTGTAGATTTTCCTGAAACCGGGTATAAGTGGAATGAGCTAGGCAAGCTGGCACAAAAGTTTTATAATGACTACCAAAATGACGATTTTATTGTTTTGTGTGAGAAACTTGATCAAACCGTACATGATATCCTTACAATGGTTGAAAATAAGTCCAACGCCGAACTGTATGAAATCTCATGGTATGAAAAATGGACATTAGGAAGGATGATACAATTTAATACAGCTTCTCCATACACAAACGCACGAGGAAGGTTACGCAAGTGGAAATCGGATTCGTTAAAATATTTAGCTCCAACTCATAATTAATACGTAAGTACCAAACCACCACCTAATCCCATATCGCTATCATAGTGGGTAGAAAGCGACCAATATTTAGTTAATATATATCGGCTCCCTATACTATATTCAAAATCGGTGTTCCATGCTCCCCATAATCGTAGTCGTGATGTTAGCGGAATATCGTCTCTTTTAAATTGTAATCGGGTCTTTCCTTCATGATCTACCCTTAGATCGGTTTCTACAAACCAGGGCAGCATATATATCAATCCTACACAGGCAACGGCTCTTTTAGCTTGTGTACTCCCCTGCCCGAAAAGGTTTTTCTCAGATTCTTCCGAATTATGGTATCTAAAGTCCCATCCTGTATAAGCAGCGAAGAATTGTTTTTTATCCAGATAACGTCCAATATGCGCCTCTGTTTCATACCCAGAGCTATCGTTAAATCCCAACCTCCATTCTACCTCAGCAAAGTTTTTGGTGTTTTCAAGACGGATCTCTCCATCGCTACCATTACTTTCCAAACCTATTTCGGCAGACAGGTAATACCTCCTATCATCACTATATATAACTTTCAATCCTTTTTCAGGATCAGGGATCTGAGGATTGGGTGGTGAATCTTCATATGTGAAAATCCTACCCATCCCTGACATCATATGATATAATATATGACAGTGAAAAAACCAGTCGCCATACTCTTCAGAGGCATTAAACTCTATAATGTCTGTTTCCATTGGCATTACATCAATCACATTCTTTAGGGGCGAATATTCTCCGTGTTCATTCACAACTCTAAAATAATGTCCGTGCAGGTGCATAGGATGGCGCATCATCGAATTATTGGTAATAATGATACGTATGTTCTCCCCTTTCTTAATTAGAATTTTATCAACTTCCGAAACTGCTTTGTCATTAATCGTCCATACATAGCGGTTCATATTTCCGGTTAGTTCGAACTTCAAGACCCTGAAAGGCACATCTGGCAATGTCGTTTTTTTAGGAGCTTTTAGCATCGAATAATTAAGTGTCACAATATCCGTTGCAGATTTTCCGTGACTACTGTGGTCACTATGATCCATATCCATTGTTTCTTTAGTCGCTCCTGCTTTGCCGGATATTTCAGGATACATAACCGTATTCATATCCATTTTCTGCAGGCCCATATTCATTCCCATATCCTTCATGTTCCCGCCAAGGGTCATCATGTCGTTCATCATCTTCATACCTTCAAAATACTTCAGCTTTGGTAGTGGCTGCTTTAACTGCTTTACTCCTTTTCCCAGCCATAAAGAAGCCTGTCCCGTTCTGTCTTCCGACGTAGCTACAAACTCAAACGCAGTTTTATCATCGGGGATAGTTACCACAACATCATATACTTCTGATGTGCCAACAATAAGTCTGTCTACTTCAACAGGTACTACATCCTCGCCATCACTTGCTACCACGCTTATTTTTCCACCCGAATAGGTCAGCCAAAAATAAGTAGAAGCGCTCCCGTTTATAACCCGAAGCCTTATCTTATCACCCGCTTTAAACTGTGGTGCTTCATCGTCAACCTTTCCGTTTATAAAGAACCGTTCATAATACACATCACTAACATCCATAGCGTGCATACGCTTCCATTCATTAGTGAATTTTGTTCCTAGATATCCTTCTTTAGCTGCTTCCAGATAGTTTTGAGTAGCTCCTTTTTTAATAGCATACCAATCGGTCGCTTTATGTAGGGAACGTTCTATTTCATGAGGGTTCTCATCCGACCAATCGCTTATTAAAACGGTATATTCAGGTAGTTTGGGTTCGCCTTTTTTATGGATTATAAAAGCACCATACATTCCCACCTGCTCCTGCAGCATAGTATGCGAATGATACCAATAGGTTCCGCTTTGCTTTATCGGAAATGTATACGTGTGTGTAGACATTCCTTTTATGGGTGCTGTTGTAAGATAAGGCACACCATCCTGCTCGTTGGGTAATATCAGTCCATGCCAATGAATTGAGGTTTCGTGGTGCATTTTGTTATGTACTCTTATAACCGCAATATCACCTTCTGTAAAATCCAGTTGCGGCCCCGGTATCTGTCCGTTTATTGCAATAGCTTTTACCTGCTTGCCTGTATAATTAACAATCGTATCGTTTATATACAGATCATATTCTTTTGTATTTTGGGCAGTAACAACTACACCCAAAAAAGAGAATAAGGCTGTTATAAACAACCTCATCCTTGTAGTATTTCTAAATTCTTTTGTCATGGTTATATTATTGAAGTTTTAAACTTCTGATACGTAAAGAATTTACAATTACCGATACCGAACTAAGACTCATTGCTGCCGCTGCAATCATAGGCGATAATAATATTCCAAAAGCAGGATACAATACTCCCGCCGCTATCGGAATACCAATTACATTGTAAACAAACGCCAGGAACAAATTCTGCCTGATGTTTTTCATTACGCCATGACTCAGTTCTTTTGCTTTTACGATTCCTTGTAAATCACCTTTTAGTAAGGTTATCTCAGCACTTTCAATAGCTACATCGGTACCCGTACCCATAGCGATACCAATATCCGACTGTGCTAATGCAGGCGCATCATTTATTCCGTCCCCAGCCATGGCAACAATTTTACCTTCCGATTGAAGCTTCTCAATCACTTTTAGTTTATCCTCAGGCATACATTCTGCCTGAAAGTGTTTTAAACCCAAACTATCAGCAACAGCCTTTGCCGTATTCTTATTATCTCCTGTAAGCATTATCACATCAACGCCTTGTTCCATTAAAATCCGAATCGCTTTTTGACTTGTCTCTTTAATCGCATCGGTAATGGTTACATAACCTTCAACTATATTCCCAATACTGATATAGGAAACTGTTTTCCCTAAAGATTGTTCTTGTACCACTTTTTCTAGTGCATCTGGTGAAATAGTAGCACCATACTGTTCCATCAATCCTTTGTTACCTATGGCTATTTGTTTTCCTGAGAGCAAACCGATCACTCCCTTACCTGTTACCGAGTCGAAATCCTGAACCGGAGTTGCAATCACACTATTAGTTTCTGCAAACTTCATAATTGCTTCTCCTAAAGGATGTTCACTATATTGATTCAACGAAGCTATAACCCTGATAAGTTCTTTTTCGTCAACTCCATTAAGGGATACTATTTTTTCTACCGATGGTTTTCCTTCTGTAATGGTTCCTGTTTTATCGGTAATCAATACATTGATCTTATCCATTTTTTCAATGGCCTCGGCATTTTTGATAAGCACGCCATTCTGAGCTCCCTTACCTACACCTACCATAATAGACATTGGTGTGGCTAATCCTAACGCACAAGGGCAGGCAATAATTAAAACAGCCAAAGCATTTACAAAACCAAAAACATAAGCCGGCTCCGGTCCGAATATTGCCCATACAATAAAGGTTACTATAGAGATACCAATTACAATTGGCACGAAATATTTAGAGATTTCGTCAGCGAGTTTTTGAATAGGCGCTTTAGATCGGCTGGCATTGTTTACCATTTGAATAATCTGTGCCAAAAGCGTTTCTTCTCCTACCCTTTCTGCCACCATCAGGAACGATTTTGTTCCATTTATAGTCCCCGAACTTACCTTATCTCCTTCATTTTTAGTTACAGGTATTGGTTCTCCCGTAATCATAGCTTCATCGATGCTGCTGCTACCTTCGGTTATGGTACCATCAACCGGAATTTTTTCTCCCGGTTTTACACGCAGTATATCTCCTTTAACAATATCGTTTATAGCAATTACCTTGTCCTTACCATCAGCAACCAGAGTAGCTTCTGTAGGCGAAAGTTTCAGTAACTCTTTTATAGCTCCACTTGTCTGGCTGTGTGCCCGCGCTTCTAATAACTGACCTAACAAAACCAGCGTTAGTATAACTGTAACGGCTTCGAAGTATAAAAATACCGTGCCGTTATGACTTTTAAACTGATCCGGGAAAACCGATGGAAACAACAAAGCAACCACACTAAAAACAAACGCCGCCGATGCTCCCAACCCTATTAAGCTGAACATATTTAAACGAAATGTTTTAAAAGAAATCCATGCTCTTTGGAAAAACATCCAGGTGGCATAAAATACAACCGGAAGTGAAAACACCAGTTGCAACCAATTGGAAACATGGTGAGAAATAACCTTGCCTATAGGATTCCCTGGAAGCATCTCGCCCATTGCCAGTATAAAAATAGGTAGCGTAAACGCGACAGCTATCTTAAATTTAAATAACAGATCTGTATAAGTTTTATCTACCTCATCATCGGGTTCCATAGGTACTAAGTCCATACCGCAAATAGGGCATGAACCCGCCTCATCTTTTATAATTTCAGGATGCATGGGGCAAGTGTATTGCTTTTTCTTAGGTGTCAGTTCATGCACTTTTTCTAAGTTCATTCCACATACCGGGCAATTACCCGGTTTATCATAAATCTTATCTCCTTCACAATGCATTGGGCAGTAATATTTCCCACCACTTGTGTCAGTTGTTTTATGTTCATGACTATGTGTATGCTCGGCATGATGGCTAGGATCCGTGGTTTTCTGCTCTGTTGCAACAGAAGCATGAGCATGACCATCCATCTCTATTTTATAATTCCCAATTGCAGTCAACGCTTCCTGTAAATTTTCTGTTGGGATATGCTCTTTCATTGTAATCGCAGCCATTGGTGGATTTAAAGAAACCGAAGCCTCTATTCCTTCAATAGCATTTAATGCTTTTTCAACTTTAGTGCGGCATCCATCGCAGCTCATTCCGGTAATGCTATAGGTATGTTTCATATCAATCGGATTTATTTTATTCAAAGTTCCTTATAAATAAGACATTAACTATTATAGAATTTTGGATTTATCTTGTGTCTTTTTTGGATTAAAACACGTTATAAAAATTATATTCCAGCCTAAAAACAAAACCATTTGGGGCAGATCTTTCCATTGTACTGTATATTTCATGGCGGTAGCCAATATCCAGCCTTGCCCTGCTAAAAAAGATAAACTGCACAGATGGTGCTATATCCAGATAGGATCTTCCATTTTCGTTAAGCCGCTGCCCTAAAAACTCAAGCATCAAATTAAAATTTGTCTGGTTATAACCGGTATACTTTTTAGGCAGCATTAGCTTTCCTGCCGAAAAACTATAGTTCATTGCATTATTGGCATGGTCTGCCGGGAAAGCGTAGCTACCATTATCCAAAGCCTGTTCAAAACTTATCGAAGAACTTAATGCCACTTTGTGCAATAATTGAGTTGCAATTATACCTGCTTCAAAACCCGAATTATGTCCTACCGTCTCAATTTCTTCCTGATGAATGTCGGCATTATTATAACTCGCCCTGCCATAAGCAGCCATCCTAAAATGTTTTTTAACCTCATCATTATTCAGGAACTTGTATTGTGCGTACACCGCACCACCTTCGCCAACCAGATTGCTATTACGATTACTAATAAAAGCCTGACCTTGTACCATAAGCTTACTACTTATACCATATCTGAGTTCTGGCATTAAGTGAAAATTGGTTCCGCCGCCTTCACTTTCTCTCATTACTGAAGACATCATACGGGCTCCAAGTGAATTACCCGGCATATTACTGGCCGGTTCTGTAAAAACAAATAACTCTTGTGCATACGAGGACACTGCTCCCAAAAGGAACAGAATTATACTAATTTTCTTCATGTATCTGTTATATTGTTACGTGATACATGCGATCATTACTCGTACCGGATGAGCAGCAAGCCTGTTTTGTTCCGGTAGTATAACACGCCATTTTTGTCTGGCTTTTAAATTTTTTAAATTCCTTAGAAGTTACAAAATTTTTATCAATTAGTGTTAAATCTACATCGCCGTTCAATGCCTTTTCCTTTACATTGATAAAATGATAGGTCTTTCCGTTAATATCAATATGAGCATCTTCTTTCACTTTTATAGCACCTACATTCATCGTAAATACTAATTTCGATACCGAAAATCCTGCTTTAGACACTGCTTTTTGTAAGGCATCCAAATCAACTTCCTGCCCTTCTTTAAATGTGATGTTAAACGTAGATGTTTCTACATCGCTATCTATTTTATCAACAAAAGGAACAGCTGTAAGCGATTTTAAAACAGAATTACTGCACATACTACATGTTAAGCCACTTGCCTGAAGGCTTGCTTTTTTTATCTGAGCCGATGCCATAAATGGGAATAGAACAACAGCTATAATTATGATGATTTTTTTCATTGTTTAAGTGTAATAAAGAATGGTTATTTTAAAGTTTCAACAGTACTTCCGCAAGTAAGCATTGTGCTTCCGTAATAAGGATTTTTGATCTCTTTATCTTTGCTTAGCCAATTAGCACCTTTACCATCATTAAACATTGGACACTTTTGATAATATACTGCCTCATTTGTTCTGAACGTTTTTAAGACCTGGTACATATTAGCCGATAAAGTTATAAAATGATCCCTTTGGTGTTTTACATCTTTGGTATCTGCAATATGTTCCGCATCTTCTTTAATAGCAGGTAAAACTTTCATCCATATTGTGTGCTGTTCTGTAGTCATCTTATCCATCGGAACTGCCGCAATAGCTTTGCTTAATTCACTCGCTGCTGTTGATGTTGCAGCTCCATTCGATTTTACCAAAGCATCCTTAACTGCGAAATAAGAAGCAGTAACCTTATTCATTAAACCGCCTTGTGACATTGCTGTTTCAACAGAATCCATATTATGCCCTTTGTGAGCATCGTGGTTTTCGGTTTTAGCAACTCCCTTTATTGGCCTATCATATTGACAGCACCCATGAAGTTCATTATACACTTCATCCGGAGCTCTAAACTTATCACTGTCATATCCGGCATAGGCTACTTTTTTAAGAACCGCATCGGCATTGGTTTTAGCCGAATCATAGGTCATGGTCAGCATATTACTATCAACATCCCAATCAGCCTTTACAACACCTTTTTCGTTGGCTGCTTTTTCAATGGTCTTTTTGCACATTCCGCAGTTACCATATACTTTAACGGTTTCTGTCTTAGCATTTTTTATTTGAGCCTCGCAACCCGTTATAACAAATAACAGACTTAATATCATGGCTATGTTTTTTATAGTTTTCATTTTGAATTTGAATTTAATTAATTTGAATTGAGTGAATACACCAATGATCCGTATACAAAAAATGTATCGGATGTACTTAATCAACTAAAAAATCAAATTCTGAAGACCTTGTTGAGCAGGTATAATGGCTGCTCGTAGAGATTAGGTGGGTGGAATAAATCGTAATCTACCCTGTCTATACTTTTAATAGTATAAGGAGCCTGAAAAGTTACAGGTACTGCAGGCAGGGCAACTATTGGATTGTAGAATTTCATAACCTGAAATTCTGTTTTTTGCTGTTTATCAATTTTAATAGTTACCTGTTTGTCATCACAGCAACTCTTATCCATTTTTTTACTACTACAGAAGCATTTTTTCTTTTCTACACTATAGTGCGAAACCGATGTTAATTCGCCGCCACAAAAATGCGCAGATACATGAATCCCAACAGCAGGGATTAAGTACATAACCATTAATATAACAGCAAATAGCTTTTTCATCTTTTAATGAAGTATTACACAAAAGTATTTAAAAAACATATTAGTAACACACAACAACTTGTTAATACCTAAAATTTTAATCTATTTATGCAATTTATCGCAATAAATAAAAACCATTTCTTTCCATTTTTCATTGGAAAGAAACAGCTTATCATTCTTATAATTTTGTTCTTTGAATTCGCACAGCATTTAAGATAGCTAAGAGTGCCACACCAACATCGGCAAAAACAGCTTCCCATAAATTGGCCAAACCTCCTGCCCCAAGAATAAGAACAATCACTTTCACTCCAAAAGCAAGGCTTATATTTTGCATTACTATCCTTCGGGTAATTTTACCTATCTCAATAGCTGTTGCAATTTTAACGGGCTGATCGTTCTGGATTACCACATCGGCAGTTTCAATAGTAGCATCACTACCTAGTCCTCCCATAGCAATACCTGCATCAGCAAGCGCAATAACCGGAGCATCATTGACACCATCACCAACAAAAGCTATGGTACGTCCCTGATCTTTTAGTTCTTGAACTTTCTGCACTTTATTCTCCGGAAGCAAATCGCCAAATGCCGTATCGATATTTAGCATTTTTGCAACTTTATCAACTATACATTGTTTATCGCCACTCAGCATAACCGTTTTAATTCCTAATGCGTGCAGACGGTCTATAGCTTCCTTAGCATCTTCTTTAATTTCGTCAGCAATAGTTATGTACCCGGCATATTGATTATCTATCGCAACCACTACTATGGTCTCAACATTATCCTCAATAGTGGCATCATAAGCAATATTGAATTTTTTAAGCAGTTTTAAATTTCCGGCTAGTACTTTTTTACCATCAATAGTCCCGGATAATCCGTGCCCTGCAATTTCCTTTACATCCTCAATAGAAACATTTCTTATAGTATCTTCTCCTGCATATTGAACAACCGCTTTAGCAATAGGGTGTGTCGATTTGTTCTCTAATGCAGCAACCAATTTAAGCATTTCCTGTTTATCGAAATTTGCGGTCATTACTTCCTGAACCTTAAATACGCCTTTGGTAAGTGTTCCTGTTTTATCCATTACCACAGTATCCACTTTTGTCATAACATCGAGGTAATTCCCCCCTTTAAACAAAATTCCTTTGCGGGATGCTAAACCTATTCCTCCAAAATACCCTAGCGGAATTGAAACCACCAATGCACACGGACAAGAAATAACCAAAAATACCAATGCGCGATATAACCAGGCGTTAAACACATAATTGTCTACAAAAAAGTAAGGCAGCAAGGCTATTCCTATAGCCAGAAAAACAACTATAGGCGTATATATCTTAGCAAACCTTGATATAAACAATTGGGTTTTGGATTTTTTAGCGGTTGCATCCTGAACCATCTCCAATATTTTAGAGAGCTTACTATCTTTAAACAGTGCGGTAACCTTAACCTCAACAAGAGTATGCAAGTTTATCATTCCCGCCAATACCACATCGTTTTTAGACTTTGTATCGGGCTTGCTTTCTCCTGTTAATGCCGATGTATTAAACGAAGCGGTAGCAGATAGCAGCTCGCCATCTAACGCTACTTTCTCTCCCGATTTTATCTGGATAATCTCTCCTACCACCACTTCCGATGGATTGACGACTTCTTCCCTTCCATTTCTCAATACCGTAACAGTATCCGGGCGTATGTCCAGTAAAGCTTTTATGCTTCGGGTTGCCCTATCTACAGCGGCATCCTGAAACAATTCTCCAACCGTATAAAATAACATTACAGCAACTCCTTCAGAGTACTGCCCTATAAAAAAGGCACCTATGGTCGCAATGGACATCAGGAAAAATTCTGAGAAAACATTTCCGTGTCTTATTTCTTTTAGTGCTCTTATATTTACCGGAAGCCCCACAAAAATATAGGCAATAATGTACCATATCAAATTGAACGGGTGTGTAAAAAACGTAGCTTCGGTTTGTTCAAAAATAATTCCGAGAATAAGCAATACAAAGCTTACAGATGCAGCGATATAGCCCTTATATTTCTGAAAAAATGTTTCTTCCTGAGTTGTTGCTTCTTTTTTATGATCTGTATTACAGCAATCTCCCATAATAGTATGAATTTATATTAATGCTGATGGCCGCCTCCGCCTTCACTTTTCAATAAATGGCTCTGAATATAATATGCTCCCTTTAATACAATTTTAGCATCCTTGTCTATTTCCTGTAATAAAGTAACCTGAATATATCCCAATTGTGACGTTCCCGTTTTTACTTCTATACGCTGAAAATGATACATTTTAACTTCTTCTTTATGTTCGTGTCCGTCTTCATGCGAATGTCCTTCTTCATGATCGTGATTGTGTTCTTCCTCTTCGTGATGACCTTCTTCCAGAACAAAAATAAACTCACGTCCGTCCGCCTTAATAACAGCATCATTCGGCAGTGCCTGAACCTCTTTAATACCTACATCTATCAAAGCATTTACATACATTCCTGGTATCAATGCTTTACCATGGTTGGTAATATCGGCATGTACTGCTACCGATTTGGTTTCATTCTCGAAGGACTGACTTATATTAAATACTTTCCCGGTAATTTCTGCATTATCCTGATTGGTTAACGTAAAACGTATGTTTTGCCCCGGCTTTACTTTTTGTAAATCTTTTTCATATACCAACAAATCCACGTGAAGCTTAGAGTTATCTACAATAGTAAACAACGGTGTTCCTATCTCGGCATTACTTCCTATTTTCACATTCACCTGAGTGATATATCCTGATATTGAAGCTACAACCGGCATTAATGATGCTGTCCCTTTTGCACTACCTAAATTTAAGATATTTAACTGTTTTTGAAGCGAATTGTACCGTGCTTTTTCAATTTCAAAGTCTGATTTAGTTCTTTGAAACACTTTTTTCGAATTCACATTCTCTTCACTAAGGGTCTTTTGTCTTTCATATTCCAAAGTAAGAAAGTCTAAATTGCTTTTCGAAGTATGATACTCTTCCTGCAATTTTGCCAGTTCCAAACTTTCAATAGTAGCCAATACTTTCCCTTTTTTTACATATTCTCCTTCAATTACATTGATTGTCTTTACAATGCCCGATAAGTAAACCGATATATCGGCTTGGTTTTGCGGTGGTAGTTTTGTGTACCCATTGGCATTAACCACATCGCTCAGGTTCTTCATACTAAAACCACCCAACACAATGTCGGACGCTTTGTACTGAGCTTCGTTTAGCTCTACTTCCTTAATAGCTGAAGATGATGCTTTAGGCTTTTCATTATGAGCCTCCGCTTCGTTATGATTGTGTCCATCGTCTTTCTTCTTAGTATCTCTTAAAAGAAAATAACTTAACGCTGCTAGTACCACTACGCCAAGAACTATGTATTTTATATTTAGTTTTTTCATCTTTACTTAATTATTGATTTACCAAAAATTGCAGGTTAATCACCGTTTCGTTGTATTTATTTATAGCGTTAATATAGTTAATCCTTATGGTAAGAGCCGTCTCTAAGCCCTGTACATATTCCACATAGGCAATATCACCATTCATGTAGGCCTTTGTAGCATTATTCGTAATAATATCTGCATTAGGCAAAGCCGTATTTTTATAATAATCCAACAATGATTGATACATATTTAACTGCTCTATTTGTTGTTGGTGCTGGCTTTTTAGCTGCTGATACAAATAATCGGCATTCTTTTGTTGTACCTCAATATTTGTTTTAGAAGCTTTTATGCGAGAAGCATTACCTCCTGCAAAAAGAGGAATTGACACTCCCACAGAAAAACCCTGAAAACGCAATGCACCATCGTAGTAATGGGTTTGCCCATTTACTTCCTGATTACCTGTGAGTGATTGTATAAAATACCCTGCAGACAGATCCGGCCATAACGCAGATTTTTCTACCTTCCTGTTAGCTTCTGCAACCTGTACTTCCTGCAATGCCAACTGAACATTAGCATTTTGCTTAATTTGCGCCGAATCCTGAATGGTTAATGACGGTAGGGCAACATAAGTAGTATCTGTCGCTATAAAATCGGTTGTACTGTTTATAAAAACATTAATTTTAGATTTTTCAACCTTAAGCAATGCCTCATTTTGTTTTACCTGCTGCTCCAATTCCTGCTGTCTTGCAGTAGCTGTTACTTTTTCCAACGAACCTATTTCGCCTGTTTTAAATTTTAAATCGGCTGCATGAACAAAACGTTTCATAAGTACATTTTGCTTGTTCAACACTTTGTTAAGCTCTGTATGATACAATATCATATTCCAGGACTGCCTGATATTAAAGATAATTTCCTGCTTGGTAACTCCAACTTTTAACTGACTGGAATTGATATTTGCAGTTTGCAGTTTCTTTTTCGCACCAAACTGGAACGGACTAAAACTCTGTGAAACACTTAAATTCTTATCCTGAACTTTCGAGTTTATTTGTCCAAACTGTCCATTAATTTCTGCCTTAGGCAATTCATAAACTGTTCCTTTTAGCTGTTCCTGCATTTTATTTTCCAGCTCAGATGCCTGAATGGACTGGTTGTTTTTCAAACCTAATTCAATTGCTTTTGGTAAATCCAGTTTTTGAGGAGTTTGAGCATTAGCCACAATACCCGATAAGGTTAATAAAATAACCGTTATTACTTTGCTATTAGGTTTTAAGTTGGACTTAATGCCTTTCTCAAAATAATAATACAGTATTGGTAATACAATGAGCGTCAATAGTGTAGCAGTTATTAATCCGCCAATTACCACTGTTGCCAATGGCTTTTGAACCTCTGCCCCTGCACTGCTGCTAATAGCCATAGGAAGGAAACCTAATGATGCCACCGAAGCTGTTAGGATAACCGGACGCAGCCTTACTTTAGTACCTTCTCTTATGCGTTCATAAACATTGTCCATTCCTTCTGTTTTAAGTTGATTAAAGTAGGAAATCAATACTATTCCGTTTAGTACCGAAACACCAAACAAAGCAATAAAACCAACACCTGCAGAGATACTAAATGGCATATCACGCAGCCATAAAGCAAAGATTCCACCAATCGCTGATAGCGGTATTGCCGTAAAAATAAGTAGTGATTGTTTGATCGATTTGAAAGTGAAATAAAGTAAAACGAATATTAATCCCAATGCTATGGGTACAGCAACCATTAAGCGTTTATTGGCCTCAACAAGGTTTTCGAATTGCCCTCCATAGGTTACATAATACCCATCAGGAAGTTTAAAGTTAGCTTCCAGTTTTTCCTGTATTTGCTCCACTACTCCCTGAATGTCTTTTCCTCTTACATTAAAGCCTACAACAATTCTGCGTTTGCCATCTTCACGGCTTATCTGCATCGGGCCATTTTCATACTGAACGTCAGCTACCTGCTCTAACGGAATTTGATTTCCCGATGGCAACGTGATAAATAAGGACTTAACATTTGCAATATCCTGGCGGCTGTCTTCATCAAGGCGTACAACAAGGTCAAAGCGTTTCTCTCCTTCATAAACAAGCCCGGTAGATTCTCCTGCAAATCCCATCCTTATAATCCTGTTCAGGTCACCAATATTCAGTCCGTATAATGCCAATTTATCTTTGTTGTAACGAACGGTTATCTGCGGTAACCCTGATACTCGTTCAGCTTTCGCATCGGATACTCCTTCTATGCCTTTAATTAGTTCCAGCACCTCATCACCTTTGCTAACAAGCATATCAATATCTTCTCCAAATATCTTAATCGCAACATCGCTACGAACACCTGTCATTAGTTCATTAAAACGCATTTGGATAGGCTGAGAAAATTCTGTGGTAGCACCCGGTATTTCTTCCAGGGCTTCCTCCATCTTTTTCATAAGCTCTTCTTTGGTTTTAGCCGATGTCCATTCGTCTTTATCTTTTAACAGAATGATCATATCCCCTGCTTCAATTGGCATTGGGTCGGTAGGAATTTCGGCGCTACCAATTTTGGTAACTACCATAGTTACCTCTGGGAATTTTGCCTTAAGAATCTGTTCTGCTTTGGTTGTAGCTTCAATTTCCTGCGAAAGCGAACTACCCGAAGCTATAATTAAGTGGGTTGCAACATCTCCTTCATCCAGGGTAGGAATAAATTCTCCTCCTAATGAATTGAATACAAACAACGCTGCTATAAATAATGCAACAGAGGTTCCTATTATAAGTTGTTTAGCCTCTAAAGCTTTATTAAGTAATGGTCGGTAAAAATTATATATCGCATTGATGATCTTATCACTTATATTCGGTTTATGTCCTGTTTCTTTTTTCAGCACCAGCGAACTCATCATCGGAACATAAGTTAACGATAATATGAAAGCCCCAAGAATAGCGAATGAAACTGTTTGCGCCATTGGCCCGAACATCTTGCCTTCTATGCCTACAAGTGCTAAAATTGGCAGGTAAACAATTAGCATAATAATTTCTCCAAAGGCGGCACTGCTCCTTATTTTTGAAGAAGCCTGATATACCTCTTCATTCATTTCTTCTGTTGTTAGTTTCGATGCTTTCCGTATCTGGAGTCGGTGGATAATGGCTTCAACTATAATAACCGCCCCATCTACAATAATACCAAAATCTATTGCTCCCAAACTCATAAGATTACCACTCACTCCAAAGAGTTTCATCATACTAATGGCGAAAAGTAAAGCCAATGGTATAACCGATGCCACAACCAAGCCTGCGCGCCAGTTACCAAGTAGTAATACCAAAATAAAGATAACGATTAAAGCTCCCTCTATTAAATTGGTTCTTACGGTACTAATGGCATTGTCTACCAATTTAGTCCTGTCCATAAACGGTTCTATAGAAACACCTTCAGGCAAAGATTTCTTTATTTGTTCCATCTTTTCCTTTACACGCTCTACTACCTGCCCGCTGTTTTCGCCTTTAAGCATCATTACCATGCCACTTACTTCTTCGCCCTTACCATCTTTGGTAACAGCTCCATATCGTATACTACTACCTATCTGAACCTTGGCAACATCACGAATAAGGATTGGTATTCCGTTTTGATTTTTAATAACAATTTTGTTAATATCATCAATACCACTTACCATACCAATACCCCTTATAAAATAGGCATACGGTTTCTTATCTATATAAGCACCTCCGGTATTTTCGTTGTTGGATTCTAATGCTGCAAAAATCTCGGCAATAGTGGTATTCATGCTTTTTAAACGATCCGGCTGTACAGCAATTTCATACTGTTTAAGCTTTCCTCCAAGCGTATTAACTTCGGCTACACCTTTAGTACCAATTAACTGAGGCTTAATGATCCAATCCTGTATTGTTCTAAGGTCTATAGCGTTAAACTTATCTTCATAGCCTTTTTCCGGAAAAACTACATACTGGTATATTTCACCCAGTCCTGTACTTATAGGCGCCATTTCGGGTTTTCCTAAATCTCTGGAAATAACATCCTCGGCTTCTTTAATACGTTCGGATATTTGGGCTCTTGCCCAATATATGTCAACGTCTTCTTCAAAAACAACAGTAACAACGCTCAATCCAAATCGGCTTATAGAACGAAGTTCTACAACTCTTGGGATAGGTTTTACTGCCTGCTCAATAGGATAGGTTATAAACTGCTCCACTTCCTGAGTAGCAAGTGTGGGCGAACTTGTAATGATTTGTACCTGATTATTAGTAATATCCGGCAATGCATCAATCGGCAGGTTGTATAATGAATAGGTACCTGTAATGACTAATGCCAGGGTAAACAGTCCAACAATAAATTTATTATTGATACTGAAATGAATAATCTTATCTAACATAGATTATGAACTAATATAATAATTGAACGCGATTCAGGACATCCCTGAAAGTGATAATGCAAAATAAAAGTGCATTGTATCAGCCGACTCGCGTCGGCACATTATTATACTAATTGGGGTGGCTGCCAAATGGAGCCAAAAAAGGAAGAAGCTATAAATTTATAAGAAGATACTGCTTCTTTAAATTGAAAATCGAATTGAAAAGTTTCAAATTCAATTGATGGCTGCAATACAATTGCGGCAGTACAACCTGCACAAACACAAAATGGTGTGCATAATTCTACATCATGATGGTGGTCATTATCAAGCTGAGAAACCTGCGTTTGATTAACCTTCCCAAACTGGGCATGAGCATCGCTACAAGGCATAACCATAAGTATCAGTAAATAAACTGATAGTAAAGCGGTTATTGTTTTTCTTGTAGATTTCATTGATGTAAAAGTAGGAAAAAAATTTAACTAGCATATTTTGTATCAAAAATTAAATATGCAATTTGTTTCTTTAAAATTTACGTACTGTAATTTAAAACCGTAAAATCATAAAGTTTGCTAACCATATACTAATAAAGCCTTAATTTTTAATTCGTTAACTTTGAAACTATGTTGGAATGTTTAAAAAACGTAATAATAAAGCCAATGACCACGTTAGATTAGAAGTAGTGATGACGAAGGGTATTCTAATTGTAAAGAATGATATGAAACTGTACGATTATAAAAAATTAAATGAAGAAGACCAATACCAAATCTTATGGGATAACGGTATACTTATTGACGCTTGTATTGAAGGGCATATAAAAAAAATACTCTATGCCGTTGATAATTTTTACATCGAATTATGGTGTCATACCCTTACCAATAAAATTATTTGGAAACTTAGCTTTAAACAGGGACCATTACTGGAAAAATATTTAAAAAAGTATTCTGTTGAAGTTAGCAGGAATACCAAAGAATTATAAAAAATCTTAAAAAAATCATAATACCTGTTATTAGGTACTAATATTTATTTACAAATAGTGTATTTTTGTTTTGACCAAAGTTTTACTTTTGGCAAAAACAGCATGGTCATTTATCTAAGTTGGGGGACGAAAGATATACAAACATATGATCATATTAAAAGCGGGCTCTTGCCCGCTTTTTTTATTTTGGTGGTTAATTTACTGTTAATAGCAAAAACATACAGCTATCTAAAATGGTAACTTTGATTTCACATCATGTAATACCCTGAAAAAGAGGTTAACATAAACAAGGAACGGTTATTGTTATTATAGTTATAAAATTAAACGATGGACCTACATAAGTTAATCATAAAAGTTATGCCTCCTTTTCACGAAATAAGGAGCGATATACAATTGCAGCGTCTTGTACAACCACACAAAACTCCTGCCGAACACTCAAAATCATACATCAATAAAGCCCGAAACAAATATGCTTCTGTAGGTGCTGCTACAGCCCTGCCTGGTATGATCCCCGGGTTAGGTACTGTTACACAATTAGCTGTAGAAGCAGGTGCAGTATCTACCGACCTTGCCCTTATGTTACGTTGGATGGCATCTATATGTTATGGAACAGGACTTATTTATGGCAGAGACATAGAAGATGATTTTGAATCAGAATTCACCCTTGTCCTTGGCATTTGGGCAGGAATAGTAGTTCCTGAAAAAATAGCTTTATCCAGAGGCGAAAAGCTTACCATAGGTCATTTTGATAAGCATATTACCGACAGGATAAGAAACCGTATGAACCAAAAGATAGGCCGTAAACTAATAACCAAATATGGTTCTAAACGAGGCGGAGCCGCTTTGGGCAGACTTATCCCCTTTGGAGTGGGTGCTGTAGTAGGCGGTACTTTTAACTATATTACTTTACAACGCTTTGGTAAAGCCGCCGACGATTATTTTAGCACAAATGAGAAAGATTATATAATAGAAGATTAATTTTACAGGCTTAAACATTTATGGTATGAGCTCACAAATTATAGTCTTGGACTATTCCCCGCAATGGGCTGTTCAATTCGAAATGCTAAAAAACATTTACACTACTGCATTACATAATTTAAATATCGATATACAACATGTAGGCAGTACTTCTGTACCGGGACTTGCTGCAAAACCTATTATAGATATTGATATTATAATTGAAAATGATTCAATACTAAAAACAGTAATTAGCAGTCTTGAAGGTTTAGGTTACCAACACAGAGGCGATTTAGGTATACCACAACGTGAAGCGTTTAAACATGAGTCGGGTGTCTACAACAATGAGCTTTTACCTGCACACAACCTGTATGTATGCATTAAAGGATGTGACAGCCTGAACAATCATCTTACCTTTAGGGATTACCTAAAAGAGCACCCCAATAAAATAGCCGAATACTCTGCATTAAAAAAAAAGCTGGCAGCAACCTATCCTAATGATATTGACGCTTATGTAGAAAACAAAACACCATTTATAACCGGAGTACTACAGCAAGCAGGATTTGACAGCAATGTTTTAAATGCTATAATCGACCAGAATAAAGCTTAAATACTATGAAACAAAGCGCAGGGATATTGCTCTACCGAGACTCTGGCTCCGATACCGAATTTTTTCTGGTACATCCCGGCGGGCCGTACTTCGCTAAGAAAAATGAAGGATGGTGGACAATCCCAAAAGGTGAATTACTTCCTGATGAAGCTCCTCTTGATTGTGCCATAAGAGAATTTGAAGAAGAAACAGGTTACATCCCTACAGCACCTTTTACAGCATTGGAGCCTATTATACAAAAAGGTGGTAAAAAAGTGTTTTGTTGGGCTGCCAAAGGCAATTTGGATCCGGAAACTATAGTCTGCAATACATTCGAAATAGAATGGCCGCCAAAATCGGGTAAAACGAAAGAATTTCCTGAAATAGACAAAGCAGGGTGGTTTACTTTAGAAGAGGCTAGAGTTTTTATTAACGAACGGCAGATCGCATTTCTGGACGAATTGAAAAAGCGAATTACCCCTTAAGTTCCGCTTATCTGACCCTATAAAAATGGTTTTCGGAAAGATAAGTCCGGTTTACCTTCATTACCGCCTAGTTTATGAGTATCTTTACCGTAAATACTTAAAAATGAAAAAGTTTAGCATAAACGACGAGGTGTATCAGGCAGGAAAATTTGGTCTTAAAGTAGCATTATTTGTATGGAAAATAAACACCAATACCGATGGCACAGTTACTTACACCTGTTCTCAGACAAAAGGCAAGGACGAAAAAAATTATACCGATAAAGAAGTTTATCCGCTAGCCGAATTATACTAGTTGATTTTTAAATACTCTCCCATTATCTTCTACTGTTAATTTATAAAAAGATTATAGTAAACTTACCTTCTCTTAGTATCTTTACAATTCAACAGATAAAGTTATTTATGAGATCTATATACTTATTACTACCATTGCTATTTATAGCAATGAGCTGCGGGTCGGCATCATCAGATAAAGCACCCGAAACTTTCGACGCAACATCAGAGAAAGGACTTGCCATTGGCACTATTACTTTTGAAAGTGATATGCCTAAAAATGATATTTACCGCTTTTTTTATGAAGCCTCTTCTTCCGATAAAAAATTCAATAAGCGCAATGCCGGTAAAATAATGCTTAAAGCTAGGAATGAAAACAACAAAAGCGGTTTTAGCGGCGACTTTAACAACAAACAAACCTATTTATTTGTTATCGAAAGAGAGCCGGGCAACTATGCATTTACTCAATACAATTATTTGGACCATATAGGGCCTAATGGCATGGTAAACTTTAGCAAGCCATTTTCTATCCCTTTTGAAATTAAAAAAGGGCAAATTACATACCTGGGCGAGCTATCATATAATGACCTGGCAGAAATTGGTACACCCCGCCTTGTAGTATACGGTCGATTTGATCGTGATATGGCTGAGTTTAAAAAGAAATACACAAATATTAATTGGGATACGACTGCCGACAAAACTGTAAAATCGGGGAATACCGGAGGTGGTATTATCGATTTCAGATAACAAAATACCTACTTATAGGTATTTTATAAAAGATCTAACTGTATTAATTTCATAAATAATTTAAACATTATTATTATGAAAACAAAACTACTTGGTTCGATCTTTTTAATGATGACTTTGACAGGATGTTCCGAAGAAGATGAACCAAATAATGTTTCCGGTAATGAGATAAGTAATACCCTGCATTTAAGTTTTAAAACACCGGACTGGAATCAATTCATTAACTGCGACAAGCTCGACCTGTATAGCTATCCTATTAATGAAACTACAAACTTTGTATCGGCAACCTCAGCTTCTACTAGTGAGACTTTTTATTTCTCTATCCCTAAAGATAGTACTACTATGGTAGCAACTGGCAATCTTAAAAAATATGCCGTTGCTAATTATGGTGAAAACCAAAACCCTTTCGAATTTTCACAAAAGCTCCCGGTTACACAAGGCAGCAACAAGTACCTTATAAGCTTGGCAGGGCAGTCGGAACAAAGCTATAATGAAGTTGCCGAAATTAAATACATAGGCAATGAGGAAAACAGTGCACTTTTTAAAATAAAATGCCGCTATAAAATGATGGCTCACGAACTCAACAATGAAACAAATGTAAAATCAATTGAGGGTACATTTCATTTTAAAGTACGTACAAGCAGAAACTAAAATATTGAGGATAAAAATATTGGAGCAGGTAGTCTATTTCGTCAGAATTTCCGTGTGAATACTCAATTTTAACATTTAAAATTGTTAAAATTAAAATATTTAACACTTAAAAAAATTATTCATGCATACTAATAAGTATTTTTATCAGACCTAAACCTAAATATTATGGAGAAAATTACTTATGACGCAATGCGTAATTACATCATCGAAAACGAACTTACCGACAGTGTAGCCATTCTGCTTCACCCGGACAATTTTGACGATCTGGTAATGGATTATCTAGACATTAATGACAACCAGATTGAACGTCCCTTTGAAATTTTGGGGATTGAAATCCTTCAGGATAATACCGGGAATGTTGCGAAGAGCAGCATTGAAACCCTGGATATGCTGGATGCGGTAGGGTAACCTATAAGTATCCTGTTATTATCTTACTGCTGATATATCCCGTTTTTACAATTGTTTAAACGGGATTTTTTTAGTCTATTTTTCACTAATCACCTTACAAGAAAATTAGTCGATTATGTAGTTTATTAAAAAATGTGAATTATGCACAGCAAGAAGATGAATTTTGATGGGATGAGGAGTTTTATTATTGAAAACGAGCTTACAGACAGTGTTGTTATTGTACTACACCCTGATAATTTCGATGCTTTGGCCATGGATTATATAACGATCCATAATACTATTGAGAGGCCATTTGAAATTTTGGGAATTGAAATTGTTGAAGACACATCGGGTAAAGTACCCAAAAATCGTATTCAAATCATAGAAATATGATTTATACCTAACGTTCTTTATTTAATGCAAGAGGGTGTCTAAAAATTTAGACACCCTCTTTTTATTTATAAGCCTGCTTGTTTTCCTTTGATAGTTGAAAATTTTCATTTAACCACCCCGCCCTTTGGGCACCCCTCCAAAGGAGAGGAAGTGCTTTTATATTTACTTTAATCTTTCCGTTAATTCCTGGAGATTTACACTTTCCTGCTCTCCTGATGAAAGATTTTTTATTTTGAATGTATTGCTGTTTATTTCCTCATCACCACACAATACAGTAAAAGGAATTCCTCTTTTATCGGCATGCTGAAACTGTTTTGCCAGTTTAGCTGCATCCGGATATAATTCGGCTTTAATACCTGCCTGGCGTAACTGGCTAATAGCTTTCATGGCATATAAGGCTTCTTTATTTCCGAAATTAATAAACAATACTTTGGTAGTTTCAGTAACCGTATCCGGGAAAAGCCCCAATTCTTCAAGAACCAGGTAAATCCTATCTAATCCAAACGATATTCCTACACCACTCATATTCTTAAGTCCAAATATCCCGGTAAGATCGTCATATCTTCCGCCACCTCCTATAGAACCCATAGCGACTTCTTTTGGTGCAGAAACTTCAAATATAGCTCCTGTATAGTAATTAAGCCCGCGAGCCAAAGTAACATCAAGATCTAATATTGATTTACCTAAACCTATTTCGGCAACATTATCACATATAAAACGAAGCTCCTCTACTCCCTTTAATCCTTCTTCAGAAGTAGCCAGTAAATCGGTTAGCTTATTCAGTTTCTCATCGATCGATCCTGTAAAATTGAATAACGGCTGAACTTTTACAAGCGCTTCTTCGGTAATGCCTTTTTCAAGCATTTCCTTTTTCACACCATCTTCGCCAATTTTATCAAGCTTATCAAGTGCAACTGTAAAATCGATCAATTTGTCTTTGGCACCAATTACCTCTGCAATACCAGAAAGTACTTTACGATTATTGATCTTTATTGTTACACCATTCAGTCCAAGCGAAGAAAATACATTATCATACAGTTGTACTAACTCTACTTCCTGCCAAAGCGAGGTAGATCCTACAACATCGGCATCACACTGGAAAAACTCTCTAAAACGGCCTTTTTGCGGACGGTCTGCCCTCCAAACCGGCTGTATCTGGTAACGTTTAAATGGAAACTCAATCTCATTTTGGTGTTGTACCACGTAACGTGCAAAAGGCACGGTAAGATCGTAGCGTAACGCTTTTTCTGATATTTTTTTTGTCACCTTATTTAAAGGAAAAACTTCCGCCAAAAGATTATCATTAAAACCTTCATTTATAAGCTTTTTTACATCAAAATTATTCATATCAAACATAAAACACTTTACAAAATCAATATAAGCATCTTTTAATTGATCATTCTCAAGTACAAGTCTTTCTTTAATTTCCTTAGCTTCAGATTCAAAACTAAGTTCATTAATTGCTTTATTATTTCTATTATCAACAATTAATTGTAAGTCAAAAATAATTTTAGCAAAATCATCTGTGTTTTTTGAAAGTGAAGTAAAATAATCCCCAGAATTTAATATCTTAAAAATAAGCCTGTCTCCTTCTTCGCCATATTTTCCCATAAGTGTTTCAGAATTCTCAAACGAAGGGGTTTCTATAGGCTGAAATCCAAAAGTCTCGAAATGATGCTTTATCGCCGACATAATATATTGACGTTTAGCCACCTCTGATGGTGAAAAATCTCTTGTACCCTTTGGAATTCCCGGTTTCTGTGCCATTTTTATTATTTTTAATGCTGCAAATATACGGATTGAAATTTCAGATTACAGGTTTTAGGTTCCAGATTCTTTACAGATACCTTATAACCTCTTTCAGTAAAGAAAAGCTTTATATTAACTTCATAATACTACAATAAACTTGGTGCTTTAAACGGTAACTTAAAACAAAAAAAGTGTATTTTAGTGGCATCAAAAAACGAAATATGTTTAGCCTGTTTAGGGAGAATACAAAAATTGCTTTCGATTCTATCAAAAGCCAAATGCTTAGAACCATACTAACCGTGTTTATCATTGGGCTTGGCATCTTTGCATTAGTGGGTATACTTGCAGCCGTGACTCAGTTGGAAAGCACCATTACAGGCAATTTTGCTTCTATGGGAACCAATACATTTTCTATTAGCCGTTACGATTTTTCGGAGCAGATTGGCCGTAATGATGGCAATGCAAAAATAAACCCTATCATTAGCTATCCTCAGGCAAAAGAGTTTCAGGAAAAATTCAATTACCCAGCCTCTTCTACCTCGCTTTCATTTACTGCTACCAGTGGTGCAGAAGTAAAACACGAAGGCAAAAAAACCGATCCCGAAATTACTATTATAGGTGCTGATGAATATTTTCTACCTAATTCCGGTTTAGTAACAACCGCCGGCAGAAACTTTAACAACTTCGATGTCAGCAATAATAACAATGTATGCATCGTTGGCTCTGACTTTACAAAAGGATTATTGAAAGATGTAAATCCTATTGATAAGATTATATCGGTTCGTGGTGCTCGATTTAAAGTTATAGGTGTTCTTAAAGAACAAGGATCGACCTTTGGTAACAGGCAGGATCTAAGACTTATTATTCCTATACAGGTAGCGCGATCGCTTTTTACTGCACCTAACATTGACTATGAAATAAAAGCCATGATTGGTAATCATGACATGCTTAGTTCAGCCATTGATGAAGCTATCATCACAATGCGTCGTGTGCGTAAGTTAAATCCTGTTGAAGAAAATAATTTTGGAATTGAACGAAGCGATGAACTTTTAAAACAATTACTATCTCAGACAGAAACACTTAACATTGCTGCATGGGCTATTGGCATAATTACCGTTTTTGGATCGTCTATCGCCCTTATGAATATCATGCTTGTTTCGGTAACCGAAAGAACCCGTGAAATTGGAGTTCGTAAATCACTTGGCGCTAAAAAAAATACCATTGCGCTACAATTTTTTACCGAAACACTCATAATAAGTATTATAGGCGGAATAGTAGGTGTTTTATTAGGTATCCTTTTTGTAGCACTTCCAGTATCAATATTTTTAAAAACTTCTTTTATCATGCCTTGGATGGCGATGTTTGCAGCATTATGTACCGTAATTGTAGTTACAATAGCGTCAGGATTATACCCGGCAGTTAAAGCTGCAGCACTGGACCCAGTAGAAGCACTTAGGTACGAGTAATCAATATTCTGAGTCTTAAATTATACAACGAATCATCCTGTCATTGCCGTAAATATCTTTTTTAAGGACAATATCCCTGAACCCGAAGTTTTCGAGCATCTCAATCATTTCAGCACCAAGGTATTGATTGATCTCAAAGTACAATTTACCGTTTGGAGCTAAATTCCCCTTTGCCAGTAAAGCTATCTTACGGTAAAACAATAGTGCATTGTTATCTTCTACAAACAAGGCCAAATGTGGTTCGTACTGTAAAACGTTCTCTTTAATTTCCACCTTCTCAAGATTGCGTACGTAAGGAGGATTTGAAACTATAATGTCAAAATTTTTAGGTAAAGTTTCCGCTACAAGAATATCTTGCTTTATAAAGGAAACATTGGTTTCATTACGGTCAGCATTCCTTTTTGCAACTACCAAAGCCTGTTCGGAAACATCTATTGCAGACACCGATGCATCAGGCAGTTTTTTAGCGAGTGATATTGCAATACAACCACTCCCGGTACCTATATCCAATATCGCTGTTTTTCCTTTATGCTCATTCTCTGTAATGATCCACTCCACCAATTCTTCTGTTTCCGGACGGGGAATAAGAGTATTTTCGTTGACTTCAAACTCCAACCCATAAAAATGAGCTTTTCCAAAAATGTACTGAATCGGTTTCTGCTCTTCAAGCAATACTAATACATTATCCCATTTTACAATTTCATCCGATGATAAAACAGCATCCGGATGCAATGCCAGATCAACACGTTTCCAACCTTTAAGCTCTTCCAGAGTGATCGCAAAAAAACTTTCTGCCTCCATACTATCATATAATGGGGTTAGTTTTTCGATAAAATAGTTCCTGTATTCTTTTAGCTTCATTGTATATGATTAATCAACAGGTACAAATCTAATCAATTTGAAAATTTGACCGTTTGAAAATTGCCTTTTTAAATTTAAAGATGAAAACTTTGTAACTTTGAGACTTTACAACATTTTAACCCGAAAGAGTGAATCACGAAAACTACATGCAACGCTGCCTGGAACTGGCAAAAAACGGACTACGCGAAGCTATGCCTAATCCGTCTGTTGGTGCCGTATTGGTATATGAGAACAGGATTATTGGCGAAGGCCATACATCGCCTTTTGGTGGTCCGCATGGAGAAGTGAATTGCATCAACTCGATTAATGATTCCGACAAACACCTTATCCCAAAAGCAACATTATATGTAAGTCTGGAACCCTGTAGTCATCACGGAAAAACACCTCCTTGCTGTGATCTTATTATTCGTCATCAAATACAAAATATTGTTATTGGTACTGTAGATCCCAACGAAAAAGTAGCCGGAAATGGTATCCGGAAATTACAAGAAGCCGGGAAAACAGTGATTGTAGGTATTCTCGAAAAAGAATGCCGGGAGTTTAACCGACGGTTTTTCACCTTTCACGAAAAGAAGCGTCCATACATCATACTAAAATGGGCCGAAAGTAGTGATGGATTTTTAGCTCCTTTACCTGCCCTTAGAGGTGACAATAATGCTATAAGCGATAAAAAACCGGTATGGATTACGAATGCGTATTCCCGTCAGCTGGTACATAAATGGCGTAGTGAAGAGATGGCAATTTTAGCCGGTACTCAAACTATTCTGGATGATAACCCACAACTGGATGTACGCACATGGACAGGCCCCAATCCGGTACGCATAATACTCGACCGAAGCGGTAAAGTAACTGATTCTTATTCTGTTAAAAATCACAAAATAAAAACAATTGTCTTGACAGAAAAAATCAATTTTACTAACTTAGAGAACTTACTATATGAAATCGTAGCGTTTGATACAAATTTGCCTCACACCATTATGGAGGTTTTGTATAAACACAATCTGCAATCGGTTATTATAGAAGGTGGACTCAAAACCTTACAAACTTTCATAGATGCTAATTTATGGGATGAGGCCAGAGTATTTAAAGGAGAGACGGTTTTTTCTGAAGGCATAAAAGCACCGGGACTCCTTGAAAAACCATTGCAAAAACAGGCAATTATTAATGATGAACTTATAATTTACAGGAATTATGGTCAACGCGATAATATTTGATTTTGGGGATGTTTTTATTAACAAGGATAATGAGGCCAAACTAAACGCATTTGCTGCACTTGGCCTTACCGAATGGACAAAAGATCTTGAAAGACTGGAAACCCGGTTGGAAACAGGAAAAATAAAAGAAGATGGTTTCCTGAAAGCCATGCAGGAGTTTGTCCCAAATGCAACTACAAAACAAATTAAAGCTGCCTGGAATGTCGGCATTGGTGAATTCCCATTGTACCGCCTTGAATTCCTTCAAAAACTATCTGAGAGCTACCGGCTTTTTCTGCTTAGCAATACCGACCCTATCCATATCGAAAAATTTGAACGCGATGTAGAAGCTTCCTTTTACAGTGACTTTTACCAATGTTTCGAAAAAATATACTTTTCGCACGAAATAGGTGTTCGAAAACCGGATGCCGAAGCTTTTACCTACCTAATAAATAAACACGACATACAACCTAAGCGAACTTTGGTAATCGACGATAAAAAATTTAATACCGATGCTGCCAAAGCCCTGGGGTTTCAGGTTTGGAATTTACAGGTTGATACAGAAGATGTAATAGAGCTTTTTGATAAAAAAGTACTTAAACTGGATGAAGTGTAGGCAGTGTTCAGTGTTCAGTGTTCAGTGTTCAGTGTTCAGTGTTCAGTGTTCAGTGTTCAAAATTAAATCAGTTTTCAAATAAAACCTTATTAATCTTCGAATAACGTTATCAAAATTATTATTAACGCTATTGCAGCTGCTATCAGCCCATAAAGCCTCATTACTTTCTTTTGATCATTAAAATCGGCCATATGTGTACTCCCAGTATTGGCAACTATTCCATTATTAATGATTATTTCATCTATTGAAGCCTTATTGTCATTCAATAAAAAATATCGTGTAGTATTGTCTAAAGTAGACTGATTGTCGTCTATATGATAAACAATATTATTTCTCGACAACTCTGATTCGAAAATAACTTTATCTTTCAATTCTACAAAAAGAATAAAATGATCTTTATATTTAATATTGAAATTATTATAAGACATTAACTACACCATTATTTTTATTTATTTTATTCTAACTTGAAATAAAAAACTCTCACTCCTTGTTCTTTATCGCAGCTACAAGTGTTTCATGTTTGTCTGTATAGAAAATAAGATTTTTATTAGATGGAAGCCTTCCTTCAAAATCATTTTTTAAAAGATAGCAACTTATTACTTCCACAGCTTCCTTGTCGTCGGGAGCAATAATATACATCCCGATCTTATCCTTATCTTTCATAAAGAAAAAGAATTCTATCTCGAGTTCATCGTTAAAAAGCTTATGTACCTGTTCGGTAATATCAACCAGTAAATCTTTATCTTCAGCGGTATATTCGTATCCTTTGTTGCCGATCATTTTAGCATCCATAACCTCAAAACCGGACATTTCCAAACCACAATATTTCTCTTTCACTTCCTGCTTTTTCCCACAGCTCAACATTACAACAACTGTAAAAATTGCTAAAGCACTTTTGATTATACTTGTTTTCATACTTTTAAATCTTTACTACAAGTATACTCAATTTTTGCCAAAATGTTTCGGATTTTAACCCTGAATCGATATGCATTTGCAATTCCACATGCAATAAAATACCTTTGCACTACTCATGGAAAACGATACTTATAAAACCATTGCTTCGCCTTCTGAAGAAACTTTGTATAAAGAAAAGAACAGTAAGTTCTTCGGACTGGCATTTCCTATAAATAGCGAAGATGATGTAAAGCCAATCCTAGAGAACCTTAGAAAACAACATCATTCGGCACGCCACTGGTGTTATGCCTTTCAGTTAGGCACAGATACTATTTACTATCGGGCAAATGATGACGGTGAACCCAACAACTCTGCTGGTATGCCAATTTATGGGCAAATACAATCTTTTGGCGTTACTAATATACTTGTAGTTGTAATTCGTTACTTCGGTGGAGTAAAACTAGGTGTGGGCGGACTTATATCAGCCTACAAGATATCAGCTCAAATGGCTCTTGAAGCATCTGATATTGTAGAACGAACAATCAATGTGCATTACACTCTTAAATTTGGTTACCAGAACATGAATAAAGTAATGCGGGTGATCAAAGAAAAGAACCTGGAAATAATTTCTCAGAAGATGGAAATGGATTGTGAAATTGTAATTAGTACCCGAAAAAAAAATGCCCCAATGGTTCTTGAGGCGTTTAATAATTTATATGAAATTATTGTTAGTTGATCGTTAATTTAAATTAAAATCGACAAACAGCGATTATAAATCAACAACCGTTAAACAAGTGGTTTAATTTTCTCCAAAACATAATCCGGAGGCAGTACCGGACGTCCTGTTTTCATGTTCACAAATACCAAAACTGAATTGCCCGTTGTTAACAACTCACCATCCTCGTTCATTATTTCATAGTCAAATTCTATCTTAACTGACTCCTGCTTTTTAAAGATCGTTCGAACCGTTAGCAGATCATCATATCTCGCTGGTTTTTTATAGTTTATTGTCAATGAAACAACAGGCAACATAACACCATTACCTTCCATAAAACTATAACTAAGTCCCAGATTACGAAGCCATTCTACCCTGCCCATTTCAAAATACTGGGCATAATTACCATGATAAACAACTCCCATTTGATCCGTTTCTGCGTAACGCACCCTTACCTTAAATTCGTGAAAATTCATATTTTTTTTACGTTAATTTTTTATTAATTTTTCCATATTATACTTACAATATTTTTTTTATAAAATCAATACAGTAATAGTTTTTTTTTACAAAAAAATGTCTCCATATTTGTTCTCCCAAATAGGACCGGGTATTATTCCCTCCTTCTTTGTAAGACAACCTTTAATAAACAACTAATAACCAGGATTTATGACTAAAACTGCGCAATCGGTATGGGAAAACTGTCTTGTTTTCATAAAAGACAACATTCAGGATCAGGCCTACAAAACCTGGTTTGAACCCATCAGGGCAGTTGAGTTAACAGACAGCGCTCTATATATCCAGGTACCAAGTAAATTCTTTTACGAATGGCTAGAGGAACATTACGTTAAATTGTTAAAAGTTGCCCTTACCAAAGAACTTGGAAACAGCGCAAAGTTACTCTATAAAATTAAGATGGAAAACACTTATGGTAATAAGCAGCCCTTTACAGAGCAGTTACCTAGTGCCCATCGTTCCCCGGTTAAGCCACAAGAAGTTGATGTTCCATTACAGAATAAAAACCCTGAGCTTAAAAACCCTTTTATTATTCCGGGTATAAGAAACCTAAAAATAGAATCTCAGCTTAACGCCAACTATAACTTTGATAATTTTTTCGAAGGAGATTCCAACAGGCTTGCCCGATCGGCAGGTATGGCTGTTGCCAATAAACCGGGTGGAACTTCTTTCAATCCTCTATTAATATTTGGCGGTGTAGGTTTAGGTAAGACCCACTTAGCACACGCTATAGGTATTGAAATAAAAGATAAATATCCTGAGAAAACTGTACTGTATATTTCAGCTGAGATATTTACACAACAATATATTGACTCTGTTAAAAGAAATACCAGAAATGACTTTATACATTTCTATCAATTAATCGATGTACTTATAATTGACGATGTACAATTCCTATCAGGTAAAACAGGTACTCAAGATGTTTTCTTCCATATATTTAACCACCTGCACCAAAACGGAAAACAGGTAATCCTTACATCAGACAAAGCTCCTGTAGATATGCAGGATATCGAGCAAAGGTTATTATCCCGATTTAAATGGGGACTATCAGCCGAGCTTCACCAGCCTGATTATGAAACGAGAGTATCGATATTAAACAATATACTTTATCGCGATGGTGTTGTAATGCCAGACGAAATTGTAGAGTATGTTGCTAAAAATATCAAAAGTAATGTTCGTGAACTGGAAGGTGCTCTTATCTCATTAATAGCACAATCTTCTTTCAATCACCGTGAAGTTAACCTTGAGCTAGCTAAAATGGTGGTAGAGAAATTCGTGAAAAATGTGAAGCGCGAAATATCGATCGACTACATTCAAAAAGTAGTATCTGATTATTTCCAGCTTGATGTTGATACATTACAATCTAAAACAAGAAAACGTCACGTAGTACAAGCAAGACAGCTTGCTATGTTCTTTGCGAAAAAATTTACTAAAGCATCGCTAGCCAACATTGGTTCACAAATTGGCGATCGTGACCATGCTACTGTACTTCATGCTTGTAAAACGGTTGACAATCTTGTTTCTACAGATAAACAATTCAGAAAATTTGTTGATGACATCAACAAGAAACTATCGATATAATGCCCGTTAAGATTTTAATGGTTTGCCTTGGAAACATTTGTCGTTCTCCATTGGCAGAAGGTATACTACAATCTAAACTTCCCGCAGATAAATTTTTCGTAGATTCTGCCGGAACAGGCGATTGGCACGTAGGACAACAACCCGACAGCCGATCGATACTTACTGCAAAAAATCGCGGCCTAGACATTAGCTGTCAGAAAGCACGCCAGTTAAAAACATCCGACTTTGAAGAATTTGGCCATATTTATGTAATGGACAGCTCAAACTTTCGCGATGTTATTAAAATTGCACCCAATCAAGAAGGCAAAGCCAAAGTAAAACTTATGATGGATGAAATATATCCCGGAAAAAACATACCTGTACCCGATCCATATTATGGAGGTCAGGATGGTTTTAACCAGGTATATGATATGCTTGATGAAGTCTGTGAACTTGTCGCTCAAAAACTCATAAAAGAACACACATGATACCTACCGGAAAACTATACTTATTACCTGTGCCGCTAGGCGATGATGCTGATCCTAAAGAAGTATTGCCAGTAACAATTGAACGTTCTATTGAATTCATTGATCATTATATTGTTGAAAATGAAAAAACGGCACGTCGTTTTATAAAAGCCATACTCCCTACCAAAAAGCAACCGGATCTAAAGCTATTTGTACTTAACAAACATACAGAGCCAAAAGAACATCTTGATTTTATAAAACCCTGTCTTGAAGGCAAAAACGTTGGATTAATGTCGGAAGCCGGATGTCCCGGTGTTGCCGATCCTGGTGCTGCTATCGTTAAAATAGCTCACGAAAAAGGCATACAGGTTGTACCTTTAGTAGGCCCCTCTTCTATTCTTTTAGCTATTATGGCATCCGGAATGAATGGCCAGAGCTTTGCGTTTAATGGTTATTTACCAATTGAAAAATCTGATAAAAAAAGTGCGCTTAAAAATTTTGAGAAATTATCTCAAGACAAAAAGCAGTCGCAACTTTTTATAGAAACACCTTACCGCAATAACAAATTATTGGAAGATATTTTAAGCGCATTACAACCAACAACCCACTTGTGTATTGCCTGCGATATTACATTAGCTACTGAGTATATTAAAACTAAAACTGTAGCACAATGGAAAAAAGAAACAATCGATCTGCATAACAGGCCATGTATTTTTATAGTGCATAAGTTTTAACAACCATTATCTCCTGTAAAAATGGGAGTTTTCCCTCATATTTCTTAACTTTGAAATATGACAAAACTCATCAACCTAAAAGTATTTAAGCGATTCTTTAGTTCATCATCGGCTAGTGGTATCTTACTTCTTATTTGTGTAGCAATTTCATTACTAATTGCAAACTCAAACCTTGCTCAGGGATTTGAAAACCTCTTGAATACCGAGTTAGGCTTCACTAATGCTACCGTACAACTTCGCTATCCCGTTTTACTTTGGATAAACGATGGATTGATGGCTATATTTTTCCTTTTAGTAGGACTTGAAATAAAGCGAGAGATCATTGAAGGTGAACTTTCCTCCTTTCGCCAGGCATCATTACCTGTATTTGCTGCAATAGGCGGAGTTTTGGTTCCGGCACTTATCTATATGTTTTTTAACATGAACGACACCCAAACCGCATCGGGTTGGGGTATACCAATGGCCACCGATATTGCTTTTGCTTTAGGTATTCTTTCATTATTAGGAAACAAAGTCCCAACAGGACTTAAAATATTTTTAGCAGCACTTGCTATAGTAGATGATTTAATGGCTATAATGGTCATCGCTATCTTTTACTCATCAGATATACATGTAGACTATCTTATGTATGCAGGCGGCGTTTTCGCATTACTTATCCTATTTAATAGATTCGGTATAAAGAATATTTTCTTTTACCTACTACCAGGTGCAGTCATGTGGTATCTAATCCATCATTCTGGCATTCATGCTACCATTGCAGGCGTATTAACCGCATTAACATTACCAACTACAAAAGACAGCACAGAATCTTCACTTGAAAAATTAGAACACGCTTTATCAAGACCGGTAAACTTTATCATAATGCCAATTTTTGCTATTGCCAACACCAACATTACTTTTGAGGGCGGTATGGTAGAAGGGTTGTTCAGTAATTTAGGGATGGGAATACTATTAGGTTTATTTTTAGGTAAACCAATTGGTATTTTCCTAATGTCGTGGATATCTGTAAAACTAAAAATTGCAGAACTACCTGCCGAAACTAAATGGACACATGTACTCGGACTAGGATTATTAGGAGGTATAGGCTTTACAATGTCTATTTTTATTGCATTGCTTTCATTTAGTGAACCTGCATATCAAACAGAAGCTAAATTTGCCGTATTGGTCGCCTCAGTAATTTCTGGAATAGCTGGATTTGCCCTACTGAGTGCTTACAATAAAAAACAATAATAACTTAACGCAAAAATCAGAATAAGTAAAACTTATCGTACAAGAAACGCATATTTTATCGTTAAAAAACAGATATTAATATTTTATTAATATTTTATTAACACTTTTAGTTTTATCTTAGCAAGATTCAACTATCAACTATGCCATATTTTAACGAAATAACCATTGCAGCTATCTTAATAGCTGGTGTTCTCTTATACCTTATACGGCCAAAACATAAGGAAAAAAAACTAATGCTCATATCTAAATACAGAAGAGTACGTTCCAAATCATTAATGTTACAGGATTTACTAAGCAGTCATATACTACAAAATGATTCGGACAGTGAAGACTTAAGACCTGGGGTTACTTATGGTGAATTTATGAGAGAATTAAAAAAAATGCATTCTTATTATTTATCTGAAAAAACATATATAAAACTAAAGAATAGCAATAATATTTTTTTTCTAAAGAAAACAGACCGGATACTCGATGAACAAGAAGATCAATTAAATGATATAGAAAAAGAGTTACTGGTTATAGCAAGTTAAGATAAAAATCTAAAACATAAAAAAGACCGCTTTAAAAGCGGTCTTTTTTATGCATATGTAATAAACTAAAGTTTTACTTTAGGCGAAGGGTGTGCAACAATACCAGAAGTATCATATCCTCCAAATTTCTTTATATAACTTTTAAGAGAGGTTCCAAAACCATCTTTAAATCCTTTTTTACCGTTACTCTTTAAAAAGTTTTTTACAGACCCTGCGCCAGCAAGATGAGCAGCCGCAAGTAATCCAGACTCAGTAATAGTAACTCCTTTTATAACCTGTCCTTCAAAACGGTGAATTTCTTTACGAAGTTCCCATTTATTCTTAGACAACAACGCTTTAAAAGCACGTTCCTGCATTCTTGGGTTATTAAGAAACTCTTTTGTATTGTTAATACCTAATCCACGAAGGGCAGTCCTACCAAATTGGTATTTCCCCATATATCCGTATCTATTAACTAGCTTATAAAGCCCTTGAGATTCTTTAAATGCTACCGCTTGTTTAAAACCGGCATACGATTTCCCTGTGAAAGGAAGATTAAAATTGACTTTTGCAGTTTCGTCAATTGTAGGTACTGTGTAGTTTGTAATTTCGTCTTCAGCTAAGTGAAAACCTTCAATTTTTCCGAATTGTTTTACTTCGTTCTCTTTAAATCCTGAACTAACAATTGTAATAAATAGGGCTAACCCTAAAAAGTATATCCATTTTTTTATCATGTGTTTTGATTTCTCATAAGCTGTCACCCGATGAAATTTCTAGACTGCAAATATAAGCAAAAATATTAGCTTGATTTACAACAACTTACACAAAAACCTAACTTTAACATAACCTTAAGGAGATAAATTCGCTAGATAATTCCCTCTAACTACTGTTATACAAGGGGCTTACAAATAATTTCCAGTAAGACAATTTGACCCCTAAAAAATGTAGTTTATCGATATAAAAAAAGCCTGAAAAAGTAAAAACTTGATCAGGCAATGTATTTTTTTATAAGAAAAACTATCTATTTATTCCCATTTTTTCCACCCATGCAACATATTTTTGACGGTTTACTTCGTGTTGTGCCGGCGTAACTGCAAACTCGTGGTATCCAAAATTTGTTACACTAGCGCAGAAATAAATGTAATTATGCTTCTCAGGGTTCAATACTGCATCAATAGCAGTAATATCTGGCATTGCGATTGGCCCGGGCGGCAACCCTTCATACTTATACATATTATAAGGAGAATCTATTACAAGATCCTTAAAATACACTCTTTTAATAACCTGATCAAAGTCTCCCGATTCTTTTTTCATTGCATATATAACTGTTGGATCTGCCTCCAGTTTCATTCCTTTTTGAAGACGATTAAGGTAAACTCCCGCAACTCTTGGTCTTTCGTCATTCTTTACAGTCTCCTTATGTACAATAGATGCAAGTGCTGATACCTGTAATGGTGTAAGATTTAAAGCTTTTGCTTTCTCAAGTCTTTCCTGAGTCCAAAATTTCCTGTATTCCTTAGCCATTTTATCTCTCACCTTTGTAGCCGACGTATTCCAAAAGAACTCATAGGTATTCGGTATAAACATACTTAATACATTATCTTCATTAAAACCATTCTCTTCAAGGAACTTTTTATCTGTAAAAGCCTGTAGTAATGTTATGCTGTCCGGTTCGATCTGATTTGCAATACGCCCTACTGCTTTTTCAAGTGTTTCCTGATTGTTAAATGAGATATTAACCGGCACTGGTTGACGTAATGAGTTTATAATATCATTACTGTTCATTCCTTGCTTTAAAATAAATTTACCTGCTCTAATATGGTCTGGGTACTCTTTTTTATTAGCAACCATATCAAATCGTTCCATATCTTCAACATATGGCTTTACTATTTCCTGAACATCAGCATAATTTGATCCTGTAGGAACAAATAAAGCCACCTCACGATCGCTAAATTTTGTATTTGCTGAAAAAATATCCTTGTACATCATATACCCATAAACAGTACCTGCTGTAACTACTACAAGAGAAAATATCCCTATTATTTTTTTTAAGTTCAAAGTATTGGTTTTTATTATTGACTAATCAGCTGATATAAAGCTTCGTCATGGTAAATATTATCTTTTTTAATCCAGTCTTTTTTTACGCCTGCTAACTGAAAGCCAAAATTAGTAAAAAGGCTTATACTTGCAACATTCCCCAAATCAATATTAGCATAAAGCTGATGCAGCTGCAGTTTATGAAAAGCATAGTTAATTAGTAACCCTAATGCCTCTGTACCTATACCTTTACTCCTATCGCCAGGGTTTTGTATAATTATACCTATTCCTGCACGTTGATTAACTGCATCAAAATCGAAAAGGTCTATCAAACCCAATGCTTCAAAACTACCATTCTGGCAAATGGCCAATCTTAACTGTTTGGCCTCATAAATATCCTGATGTGCATTTTCGAGGTATTGACGAATAAGAAATCGACTGTAAGGTGTTTGCGTATTGCTAACCTCCCAAATCTCTTCGTTATTTTCGAGTCGGTAAATAAATTCCAGATCTTCGGGTTCAAGTGCCCTAAGGTAAAATATATTTCCGGTTAAGGTTACCATTCTATACTGCCGTTAAATACAAATTTAGCAGGTCCTGTAAGATATATATCCGTAAATTGTTTTCCTTTTTGTTGGAAAGACACTCTTAATTCACCTCCGGGAGTTAATAACGTAACATTATTGGATGTTGTTTTTTCTAAAACTTTCATGGCTATTGCAACAGCGGTCACTCCTGTTCCACATGACAAAGTTTCATCCTCAACTCCTCTCTCATAGGTTCTTACCGAAAATTTGTCAGTGCCTACTTCGGCAACAAAATTCACATTTGATCCTTTATCGCCATACAAACCGCTGTATCTAATATGAGATCCAACGCCTTTTACATCAAATTTTTCAAGGTCTTCAACAATTTCCACATGGTGAGGAGAGCCGGTATCCAAAAACACATAATTTTCGTAAACTGATACCGCATTTACATCTTTCATATGCAGCGATACAATACCCATTTCATCAATCGTTGCATGATGAGGGCCGTCTACTGCTATAAATTCTGTTTCGTCATCTATTATGTCTAATGCTTTAGCAAAAGCGACTATACATCTGCCTCCATTACCACACATAGTGCTCTCATTTCCATCAGAGTTATAATAGACCATACGAAAATCTGCATTTTTATCGTTCTCTAATAAAATGAGTCCGTCTGCTCCAATGCCAAATTTACGGTCACATAAATGCCCGATGAGTTTGGTATCATTTTTGGGAAAAGTATTATGGCGATTATCTACCATAACAAAGTCGTTTCCTGCGCCCTGGTATTTGTAAAAAATGTGTTCCATCATTAGTATATTAAGGCAAAAGTACAAATATAAATGACATGTAAAATGGTAGACGACACTTAAAATAAGCTATTTTATTAATCAATAACTAAAATTAAATACTGTTTAAATTATGAAAAGAATTTCAGGTTTATTTTTAGTGGCCCTTCTTAGTGGAGCCACTACTCTGGGAGCTTACAAACTGGTATTTGATAACGACAAACCCTCATCTGCCTTATCAATAGCTCCATCATCAAATTATACAAAGGCTGTAAACTACACCGGTGCTGAGTCTGTAGATTTTACAGCAGCAGCAGAACAGGCTGTACATACAGTAGTCCATGTTAAAAATGTTACTTATACCACAACCCCACGTAATGCAATGTTGGAGTATTTTTACGGATATCGTGGCGGTGAACAACAAGCACAGGTTGGAACCGGCTCGGGGGTTATAATTACCGAGGACGGTTACATTGTGACCAACAACCACGTAGTTGAAAATGCGTCGGAACTGGAGGTTACCCTTAACAACAATAAAACATATACTGCAAAACTTGTAGGTACCGACTCTAAAATGGATATTGCCCTACTTAAAGTAGACACCAAGGACAAGCTACCTTATGCTACATTTGGTAATTCGGACGACATTAAAGTAGGCGAATGGGTACTGGCTGTAGGTAACCCTTATAACTTAACCAGTACAGTAACTGCAGGAATTGTTTCGGCTAAAGCAAGGAATCTTAGTAAAGATGGGCTTCAGTCGTTCATCCAAACCGATGCTGCCGTAAACCCAGGTAATAGCGGTGGTGCCTTAGTAAACACAAGAGGCCAGCTTATAGGTATTAACACCATGATATCATCTACCACAGGATCATATGTAGGATATTCGTTTGCTGTACCATCGAACATTACCCGTAAGATCATTGAAGACCTTATGGAATTTGGTAATGTACAGCGTGGTACATTAGGAGTTAAAGGTGGCGAGTTAAACAGTGTAACATCTAAAGAGTTTGGCGTACCAGAAACACAAGGGTTTTATGTAAACAGCGTAATTGAAAATTCCGGAGCCAAAAAAGCGGGTATAAAAAAAGGTGACGTTATCGTGAAAATTGATGATAAAGACATTAATAATTTTGCCGATTTTAACACATCGGTTATTACGAAACGCCCAAATGATGTGGTAAAAGTAGTAGTACATCGTGATGGCAAAGCACTTACAATACCCGTAAAATTATCTAAAAACGAGATAAATAGTTTTACTTATAGCGGATTAGAATTTGAAGATCTTTCTGACGCTGATAAAAAACAATATAAAATAAATTACGGAATACGAATTAAAGAGATCACCGATGAAAATTATATGCCTTATTATGATGATCTTAAAGATGGAATCATTTTAAGTATTGGCAATGTAAAAGCAAAAGACATTGAAACCGTATCTGAACTGCTTTCTAAAAAAGGCCCTAACCAACGTGTAAGGGTAGAAATGATAACTAAAAATGGAGAGCTGGTGCGTTTTATAATGTAATGTTTTCCCATTTACAAATTCTGAATCCCTCGCAAATGCGGGGGATTTTTTTTACAACCATATCATAACCTTGGCTAAATATTAAGCCAAATTGTTTTCTTTATTTTTGTACAAATCCTCAAAGAGATGAAGAAGAAAACATTCCGAAAGCTGGAGGTATTATTACATTTTCTAACCTCTTTCGTATTACTGATTAAAGGGTGTGATGAACTAAACCGCCGATTATATTTCCCAGGAGGAATTATACTTGGACTGGCTATTACCATATTGGTAATCATTATTTTTTGGAAACCTCTTTACATAAGACCCAAACAAGCCCGACTTGTTTGCTATTATCTTGAAGCGCCTGCGCTTTTAATAACTTCATATGTTTTTTATCTTGAAAATAAACCTTTTTTACCTTATATATTTTTTATTGCAGCTATGTTGTACCCCGCAATGGGGTTTATGACATCTAAAAAATTTAATCATACTAAAAACACTCAATTTTAATTTCACCTTACTCCAATAATTATTCAAAAAAAAGGTAACTCTTAATTGAGCTACCCTTTTGATTATTGTATATTCTTAGAAGTTTATTTTTTTACAATTTTTATCATTTTAAATGCATTTTCTGTTTGCACTTTAACCATGTAAGTACCCAAAGCCAGTTGTGAAAGATCCAGTTGGGCAGTAGCCTGGTTTACTACTTTCGCAAGAACCTGCTGCCCTAAAAGATTAAATACCGTTACATTGGTTATTGTATTAGAGTAAGAAAGATTAAGCACATCGCTAACCGGGTTAGGATGATATTTAAATGAAGTCATATCAAAACCTTCTGTTCCTAATACTATTTCTACAACCACTTCATAAGGATCACTTTCGCATCCGTCTATTGTCTGCGTTGCATAATAAACAGTTCTGCCAACCGGAACCATCTGATCATTTGGCAATGGATCATCTCCGTTTTCTGCATCTTCCAGGTTTGCATACCAGGTTATAGTACCTTCAGCCTCAAGTTCAATTTCTGATAATGGGAAACTCTCATTAGCCACTACCGTATGATCACCTGCTGGCGGAATCGGTTTAGTAATTGTAACAATAAAAGAATCTTCAGCATTACAATCACCTTCTGCCGCATAAATATAAAGTGTGGTTGTTTCATCTATTACTGTTCCCGCTTCTAGCATATCGCCTTCACCATTTGGTTCGGTGTAATAATTACCTCTTTCCAGTGCTAAAAGTTCATATTCAGAACAAACTTCAACATCTTCCATTTCGCTAACTGTAATATTATTCACCGTAACAACAAATGAGTTGTCTGCGGTACATGCAGGATTAGTTTCGGAAACAGCATAAATATAAATAGTTCTAGTTTCGGTTATTCCATGCCCGGCTTCCAGCATATCGCCTTGTCCGCCTGGTTCTGTATAATATGTTCCATGTTCTAAAACAGGAAGTACATATTCTGAGCAAACTTCAACATCTTCAAGTTCATCTGCCTCAACATTACTAATTGTTACAGTGAAAGAAGTTTCTGCTTTACATATAGGATCAGTACCAGCTTCAGCATAAATATAAATGGTCTTATTTTCAATTACTCCCGATCCGGCCTCAAGCATTTCGCCTCCGCCATTCGGTTCGGTATAATAAGCACCGTTTTCTAAAGCAGGGAGTACATACTCTAAACAAGCAGTAGCATCGTCAAGATCATCTACAGCAACAGTATTTATCGTTACAGTAACAGCTACCCTTGCACTTTCGCAACCTATAGTTTGTGTCACATAATAAATTTTATTATTAACTAAAACCTGGGTAGGATTTAAAGCAAATCCATCTGTTGGCAATGCATACCATTTTATAGCTGTTCCTTCTACCGCCAAACTAGCTACAGTAGCTCCACTACAAAAAGTTTGAGCAATAGCAACTTCCGGTTCGGGAGTGGCACATGGCTGTATATCTATAAAATAATCTTCAACCTGTCCATAGTAATAATCAGTTTCATCACTACTACATGCATCTTCGGAGTATAAATCATATAGTTTAAATACTCTCATATAGGTAAGGCCTGGTGTAGCAGTTAAAGGTATTGTAATAGTACCTGTAGCCTGATCGCCATCAGTTCCTGTTGAACCAGTTATTGAACCAATTTCAAAAGATTCTCCCGGGTCATTAAAATTACCATTATGATTAAAATCGATATATACTTTAAAAAAGCTTTCATACTCCTCATCTTCAAAATCATTAGTATTTCCCTCCAGAACTATTGGATAACTCGAACCTAATGCTACCTGCGGAGGTGTAATATTAGTAAAATCTTCAACACTTGGAGAACCATTTACTACAGCTGAACTCACATTATCCATTCCAGCAAACTGAACACGTGTAATAGGTTCAACAGTATCTAAAAACACTACCTCGCATAAACATTCCAATCCTGTACTAATAACCTGTACTGGGGTACTTGTTATTGAATCGCCACTATCAGTACATGTAACAATTGCTTTATACCATGTACTAAATATTTGAGGATTATTAAGTGTTGCATATATGGCCCCCTCAATATCTGAATAGTCTGTCCCGTTAGTAGATTTTTGCCACTGAAAAGTAAGCCCTCCTGAAGTATACTGGGTTCCTAGAGACAAAGAAGCATCTTGCCCATTACATAATGCGGCTTTTTGAGCCACAGTTGTAGATTCAGCCAGAGTACCTGTACAAGCCACTGGCTCTGCCTGAGCAACTTGTACATCATCAAAAAATACAATAAAATCATTCATCTCATCACCTAATACTGCATCAAGCCTTAAAAAAACCGGGGTGCCAGTAGGTGGTGAAAAAGTTATAGTATTTGTAGCACAATCAGTAGATTCAATATGGGTATCCGGAGTTATCTGATAAATTTCAGTAAATGGTCCCGAAGCACTAGTAGAATAATATATTTTTATTGTGCCCCAATCTCCTGCATTTTCAGTCGCTTCTGTAGGTGGATTACCATAATTCAATAACTTATACTGAAATGTTAATGTGGCTTCGCCACCATTCGAAATTCCGATTGAAGGAGAGTTAGCCTGTGCAGCTGTCAGTCCTCCAAAAAAACTATAATACAAATTGGCTCCCACCAATGTAGCGCCTTCACAGGCCAAATCTTCTTCATAAAGGAAAAACCCAGCAGTTGTCCAGCCAACTGGTTCTGTCTCAAAGCCAAAAGAATAGTTAATTTGTGAGTACCCTTTATTTGTAAAAATAATAGCACAAAAAACAAAAAAACCGCAAAGTAATTGTAATTTTTTCTTCATAGTACTTAGGTGATTGATTAATATATCATAAACTTAACTAAATTTTAATAAAAAATAAAATAAATACTTACAAAAAATCACAATTAAAAACATTCATGTCAAAAATGCATTAAATATCACAAGTTGAGATTCTGAAAATCATACTCGATTACTATTCAAAAAATAAGGTCATTTCATTTAAACTCATAGTACTACAATTACAAGATCATCATTCAATTATTTAATTGGTCATAAATACAATCTAAAAACCATTACTTTAAGATATTATTATCACAGTTTTAACGTCAAAATCAAAATTTTAAAAATAAACAAAAAACTTTGTTTTTTGTTTCACGAAAACGTTTGAAATCAATACTTTTGCACCACTAAACAACACTCTTAAATCTTTATCTTAATGAACAATAATGTTTTATACGAAAAGGAGTTGTCTTTCCAGGCAGACAGGCGAAAAGCCGGTGTGGAATTTATAAAGATCGTTAGTGATCTTTGGTATGACAAATCCATAGAACTGGTATTATTCAGAAATCAACTTATCGACACTAATGTTAGTGACATTATTAACCTGCATGAATATGCTGGGGAATTTGTACAAAAACCTATCAATGTTTTCGATTCTGTAGAAATTGCCCGCGCTATCGAGGCATTAGACTTACCACCTTCACGTATAGATATTGGTAAACTTACGTACGAATACCACCTTGAAGATGACAAATATAACGATGCTACTGCATTTGTTATTGACAAACTTAAAGATGCAAAAGCAAGTAAAAACATACAACCTAAAGATGTAGTTCTTTATGGTTTTGGCCGTATCGGAAGGCTTCTTGCCCGCGAAATGATGTGCAAAATAGGCAAAGGAAACCAGCTTCGTTTACGTGCTATTGTAGTACGTGACAAAACTGACGCTACCTTACTTGAAAAAAGAGCATCACTTTTACGTTACGATTCAATCCACGGTGATTTCCAGGGGTCTGTAATTGCAGACCCAGAGAACAACGCTCTAATAATCAACGGAACTACAGTACATATAATCAGTGCTAATGCACCTGAAGATATCGACTATACAAGTTACGGAATTGACAATGCTTTACTTATAGACAACACCGGAGCCTTTACTACTGAAGAAGCTCTTAGACGCCATATGAGTTCTGCAGGTGTTGAAAAAGTACTGCTTACAGCACCAGGAAAAGGTATTCCAAATATCGTTTATGGTGTAAACCATAACGAACACAACCCTGATGATGTAGATATTTTCTCTGCGGCTTCTTGTACTACCAACGCTATCACTCCTATCCTTAAAGCTGTTGAAGATACTTTAGGCGTAGTGAAAGGTCACCTTGAAACAATCCATGCTTATACAAACGACCAAAACCTGGTTGACAATATGCATAGAAAATACCGCCGCGGACGTGCAGCTGCCCTAAATATGGTTATTACCGAAACCGGAGCAGGAAGCGCTGTAGCAAAAGCATTACCATCATTAGCAGGTAAACTAACATCGAATGCGATACGTGTACCGGTTCCAAATGGATCTCTTGTAGTACTTAACCTTGAGGTTGAAAGACCAACAACGGTTAATGAGATCAACGAGATCATGAAGCACTATGCGCTTGAAGGCGAACTTGTTGAGCAGATTAAATACTCAATGAACAACGAGCTTGTATCGTCTGACATTGTTGGAACATCACAGCCTGCTATCTATGACAGTAACGCTACGATAGTAAGTGCTGACGGTAAAAACATCGTACTATATGTATGGTATGATAACGAGTATGGATATAGCCACCAGGTTATACGCCTTGCCAAGTATGTCGCTAAAGTGAGAAGATATACTTACTACTAATGGTTTCAACCAACCTATATAATGAGAAAATCCGCTTCGAAAGTTGCGGATTTTTTTATTTCACATCCACCCAATCAATATTCCACTTTTTGCATTCAAAACACACTTTTTGAGCGGAATATTAAAGCGACATAAACCACTAAAAAACAAACACTTACAAACAAACAATCCACTTTTGGTACATTTTTGCTCGTTCAGTGTCATATTGAACCTTTTGAAGGGAGTTTTGACGAACAATTCCAACTTATTTTTCACTGCAAAAATGATTGCAGTAAAATTCAAAAAATGTTTACGAACTTTGTAAGACAGAATTTATAAAAACACATAAAACCAAAATCATGATCCCTTACCAAATTACCATACCTACCGATAAAAAAGCACTTAACCAAAAAATGCAGTTACTGGCAATGGGTTCTGGTGTATGGTACACTATAGATAGAACAGAAAACGATACCGTTTATACTATAGAGTTCGAACTACAAAATGAATTCGACCTGTTTAAAGATACCGTTGAGAAAGCTATACCTGAATTGTTTTAATATTGATTGAAATAACACGAAAGTTTTGTCATTTCGACGATAGAAGAAATCTCAAAGTAAGCTATTCGAGATTTCTCCACTCCGTTGCACTTCGGTCGAAATGACATAATCTTACAATTTTAATAATTAAGAGAGTTTGAACTGTAAGCCGATTTTCAAAAAAAATCTCATCTTAAATTATGTATATTTTATCCTATGTATAAAACACTAGGTACTCATAATTATTACGTCTATATACTCACTAATAAAATTAAAACCGTTTTATACATCGGTTTTACCAATAATATTCCGGAACGCTTGCATTATCATCAAAATCCAGAAGCACATTCCAAAGCTTTCACAACAACACCTTGTTTATTATGAACATTATAATGATGTTGATATCGCAATAGAAAGAGAAACACAATTAAAAAAATGGAGCCGGGCTAAAAAAGATAAACTCATTAATGAATTTAATCCTACATGGAAATTCCTAAATGATGAAGTCTGACAAATGAATATCGTTAAAGTTATCATTTCGACCGAAGTGAAACGTAGTGGAGAAATCTCATTTTTTTCAATTGTAAAATATAGAATAAAAACCTTACATTTAAGCTTCAAAACCAAAACAATGCAAGATAAATCAATAGCAGAAAAAGGACTTAATTACACTGGTATTATTATGCTTTTTAGCATTGGAATTTCCAATATGGTTAAGACAGAAATAATGCAACTGACTATTATGCCTCTAATTATACTATTTATAATTTTTGCAGGATTAAAACTAAGAGACGACAAACGTGCCGGCAACTCTACTCAAAAAGCCTATTTCATTTTAACAGCCTCAGTAATAGGATTAGTAATGATAAGCATTGCACTGGTAGGCCCTTATTTAATGAATTGAGGAATGTAACTCTATAACATTCTCCGACAAGCACACGCAATCCAAAACCCAAAACCTATAATCTGAAATAAATTTTCCTTACTTTTAGGCCTCAAATCATCATCAATGTCAGCACCAATAATAGAGATAAAAGGCATAACCCGCGATTTCCCGCTTGGCAGCGAGATCGTTAAGGTTCTTAAAGGTATAGACCTAACCATAAACAAAGGCGAATATGTAGCACTTATGGGTCCATCAGGATCGGGTAAGAGTACACTAATGAACCTTTTAGGCTGCCTGGATACGCCAACAAGCGGCTCATACGTACTTAACGGAAAAGACGTAAGTAAAATGAGCGACGACGAACTGGCAGAAATACGTAACAAAGAAATTGGTTTCGTTTTCCAAACGTTCAACCTTCTGCCCCGCACCACCGCTTTAGATAATGTTGCCCTGCCAATGATATATGCCGGCTTTAAAAAACCGGAACGTAATGCCCGCGCCACCAAAGTACTTACACAGGTAGGCCTGGAAGACAGGATGGATCACAAACCTAACCAGTTATCAGGTGGTCAGCGCCAAAGGGTAGCTGTAGCCCGCGCATTGGTTAACTATCCTTCCATCATCCTTGCCGATGAACCTACAGGTAACCTTGACAGTAAGACCTCTGTAGAGATCATGGGACTTTTTAATGAAATACACGCCAATGGCAACACAGTTATTCTTGTAACACACGAAGAAGATATTGCAGCCTATGCCCACAGGGTTATCAGGCTTCGTGACGGTGTTATCGAAAGTGATAATCCTAATATGAAAATACACAAAGACGGCGACAGGGTAAAATCGTAATTACTGATTTCAGATTGTTGATTTCAGATTTATTAACTGAGTAATAAATCAAAATCCAATATAGAGATGAGTGAAACTCAATCTGAATTCTGAAATAAAAAATCTAAAATAAAAAAATGAAAGTATATACTAAAACCGGCGATAAAGGTACTACTGCCCTTTTTGGAGGCACACGTGTACCAAAACACCACATACGCATAGAGAGCTACGGAACAGTAGACGAACTTAACTCACATATTGGGCTTATCCGTGACCAGGACATTAACCCTAATTACAAGAAAATACTGGAACGTGTACAAGATAGGCTCTTTACTTTAGGTGCCATATTGGCAACCGATCCTGAAAAAGCACTATTAAAAAACGGAAAAGACCGTCTTAATATTCCTAAAATAGCAGAAGCTGATATCGAACTTCTTGAGAACGAGATTGACGCTATGGAAACAGAACTGCCTCCAATGACTCATTTTGTATTACCGGGCGGCCATACCACCGTGTCATATTGTCACATCGCAAGGTGTGTTTGCCGTCGTGCGGAGCGTCTTTCGGTACATTTAAACGAAATTGAACCTACCGATATGATGGTTTTAACCTACCTAAACCGACTTTCTGACTACCTTTTTGTCTTGGCACGAAAGTTGTCCCATGACTTAAACGCTGACGAAGTAAAATGGATACCGGAAAAGCTGTAGGTCTGGATGTCGGAAAGTCTGATGTCCGAAGTAAGATAAAAAGAAAATAATCTTATTTATAGTTAATTTGTGTTATTCTGAACGAAGTAGAACAGACCCGAAGAATCCGTTTTTTGCCAACAAACATCGGACTTAGGACCTCCAGCTTAAGACAATAAAAACACGTTCTTTTTTTTTATAGAAAATAAACACAATTTTACTTGATAATTTCAGTAGAAAATTTATTTTTGCATAAACTTTAATCGTTTAGAAGATGTATTGGACATTAGAATTAGCATCCTATTTAAGTGATGCCCCGTGGCCTGCCACCAAAGATGAGCTTATTGATTATGCCATCAGGACTGGTGCTCCTCTTGAGGTAGTAGAAAACCTACAATCCATTGAAGACGAAGGTGAAATCTATGAATCGATGGAAGAAATATGGCCGGATTATCCTACCGACGAAGATTATCTTTGGAACGAGGATGAATACTAGGAAAAAATAAATTCAATTGAAAAGTCTCTCCAAGAGGCTTTTTTTTTGGCTAAATTTGTATCCTATTACAATTAAATATAAGTAATTACAAAATAATGAGTTTAATAAACAGCATTCTTAAAGCCTTTGTAGGCGATAAATCGGAAAAAGATGTAAAGGCCATACAGCCTTTAATCAATAAGATTAAAACCTACGAAAGCATTTTAGCACAACTTAGCCATGATGAGCTAAGAGAGAAAACGATCTACTTTAAAGACACCATCCGTAAGGCCCGTGCCGAAAAGGACGCCAAAATAGCATCCTATATGCTAGAGGTAGAAAAAGTAGAAGACATTGATGCTCGTGAAGACATCTATGCTTCTATCGATGCTCTTGAAAAAGAAGCTTACGAAATCTCTGAGAAAACGTTATTGGAGCTTCTTCCTGAAGCATTTGCAGTAGTAAAAGAAACTGCAAAACGCTTTAAGGACAATACATCCTTAACAGTAACAGCAACTCCTAAAGACAGGGAGCTTTCGGCAACAAAATCATACATTACCATAGAAGGCGACAACGCTGTATGGGCTAACTCATGGAATGCCGCAGGTAAGGAAATTACCTGGGACATGATCCATTACGATGTTCAGCTTATTGGTGGTGTTGTATTGCACCAGGGTAAAATTGCCGAGATGCAAACAGGTGAGGGTAAAACCCTTGTGGCTACACTGCCTCTTTACCTTAATGCACTTACCGGAAACGGTGTGCACCTTGTAACTGTGAATGACTACCTTGCTAAAAGGGATAGTACATGGAAAGCACCTTTATTCGAGTTTCATGGTATGACGGTAGATTGTATTGACAATCACCAGCCAAACTCTGACGCAAGAAGAAGTGCTTATGCTGCTGATATCACATACGGTACTAATAACGAATTTGGTTTTGATTACCTGAGAGATAACATGGCGCATTCGCCAAACGATCTTGTACAGCGTAAACCAAACTTTGCAATTGTGGATGAGGTCGATTCGGTATTAATTGATGATGCCCGTACTCCTCTTATTATATCAGGTCCGGTACCTCAGGGTGACCGTCATGAGTTTACCGAACTAAAACCTAAAGTAGACCACCTTGTTAACCTGCAAAGAACTTTACTTAACGGTGTTTTGGCAGAAGCTAAAAAACTTATCCGTGAAGGTAAAACTAAAGAAGGTGGATTCCTTTTACTACGTGTTCACCGCGGACTACCGAAAAACAAAGCACTTATTAAGTTTTTAAGTGAAGATGGGGTAAAACAATTACTTCAAAAAACTGAAAACCAGTACATGGCCGATAACAATCGTGATATGCACAAGGTTGATGAAGCTTTATACTTTGTAATCGAAGAAAAAAACAACCAGGTAGAACTTACCGATAATGGTATACAGTTCTTATCTCAGGATACAGACAATAACTTCTTTGTACTTCCGGATATCGGTACTGAAATTGCCAATATCGAAAAGAAACACCTTGCTAAAGAACAGGAAGCAGAAGAAAAAGAAGAACTTTTTAAAGACTTCTCTGTAAAAAGTGAGCGTATCCATACCCTTACACAGCTTTTAAAAGCATACACCCTATTTGAAAAAGATACAGAGTACGTTATCATGGATAACAAAGTACTTATCGTAGATGAGCAAACAGGACGTATTATGGACGGAAGACGTTATTCTGACGGACTTCACCAGGCTATCGAAGCTAAAGAAAATGTAAAAATCGAGGCAGTAACACAAACGTTTGCTACCATTACCCTTCAGAACTATTTCAGAATGTACAGTAAACTTGCCGGTATGACCGGTACAGCAGTTACTGAAGCTGGTGAGTTCTGGGAAATATATAAATTGGACGTTGTTGAAATACCTACTAACAGAGGAATTTCAAGAAGAGATGAGCATGACCTTATTTACCGCACAATGCGTGAAAAGTTCAACGCTGTTATCGAAGACGTAACCAAACTTTCTGAAGCTGGCAGACCAATCCTTATCGGTACAACATCGGTAGAGATATCGGAACTATTAAGCCGAATGCTGAAGATGAGAAATGTACCTCACAATGTATTGAATGCGAAACTACACAAAAAAGAGGCTGAAATTGTAGCCGAAGCGGGTAAACCTGGTGTAGTAACCATTGCAACAAATATGGCAGGTCGAGGTACGGATATTAAGCTTACACCAGAAGTAAAAGCTGCTGGTGGATTAGCAATTATTGGTACAGAACGTCACGATTCTCGACGTGTAGACCGTCAGTTACGTGGTCGTGCAGGTCGTCAGGGAGATCCGGGAAGCTCACAGTTTTACGTATCACTTGAAGATAACCTGATGCGTTTATTCGGATCGGACAGAGTAGCCAAAATTATGGACCGTATGGGCCTTAAAGAAGGTGAAGTGATCCAGCATTCGATGATGACAAAATCTATCGAACGTGCTCAGAAAAAAGTAGAAGAAAATAACTTTGGAGTACGTAAGCGTTTGCTTGAGTACGATGACGTTATGAACGCACAACGTGAAGTAGTTTACAAACGTAGAAAACATGCCCTACAAGGCGAGCGTCTTAAAGTAGACTTAGCTAATATGATGTATGATACTGCCGAAGTAATTGCGGAAAGCAATAAAGCAGTTAACGATTTCAAAAACTTTGAGTTTGAACTTATTCGTTACTTCTCTATCAGCTCTCCAATAACTGAAGCTGAATTTGCCAAGCTTACTGAAAGGGAAATTGCTGGAAAAGTTTACAAAACCGTTCTTGAATACTATGGCGAGAAAACCGAGCGTAATGCAAAAGAGGCTTTCCCGGTTATTAAAAACGTATACGAAAACAACAATGGCCAATATGAGCGTATTGTAGTTCCGTTTACCGATGGTATCAAAACGCTTAATGTAGTAACCGATCTTGAAAAAGCATACCAAAGTGAAGGCAAAACGCTTATCACTGATTTTGAGAAGAACATTACCCTTGCTATTGTTGATGAGGCATGGAAGAAACACCTTCGCAAAATGGACGAGCTTAAACAATCGGTGCAGTTAGCGGTTCACGAACAAAAAGACCCATTACTTATTTATAAGTTTGAAGCGTTTAACCTGTTCAAGAAAACATTGGATGGAATTAATAAAGAAGTAATATCATTCCTTTTCAAAGGTGATTTACCTTCTCAAAATCCAAACAACATACAGGAAGCTAAAGAAGTAACTCCGATAGAAGAGTATACAACTTCTAAAGATGAAGTTTTAAATAGTGATGAAATGGCAGCTAAAGCGCGTGAAGTGTCTCAACAGTCACAACAACGCCCTCAAGTTACCGAAACCATTACAAGGGATGCACCAAAAATTAACCGTAATGATAACGTTACGCTTAAACATGTAATGAGTGGCAAAACCGAAACTATGAAATTCAAAAAAGCTGAAAGCCTTTTAGCTAGCGGCGAATGGGTTATCGTTCATGAATAAGACCATTCTATAATTTTAAAGAAATCCTCAAACTATGTTTGGGGATTTTTTATTTTGCTCTAGTCCAAATAAATTAGAGCATCTTTTTAAATGATAAACCGAAGGATATTAACCAACATTCTTATGATTTACTTATATTTGAAAAACTAAACTTAAATTATGAAAACTAAATTTTTAACTTTAACCCTACTTGTGGTATCCTCGGTGCTATTTGCCCAGGATAAAGAATCGCTCAAAGTCGCTACTCAAAAAATGATCGACAAATACATTTCCGGAGATCCCAAAGCGATAGCAAGCACTATGTATCCAAAAATTTTCAGTGTTGTCTCTAAAACAGAAATGCTCGTTAACATTAAAAACAATATAAAAGGCAGCGATTATACATCTGGCTTAATCAACACAGACCCATCGATAGATTATGGTGCTATTGTAAAGACCGAAGACGGTTATTTTTGCATTGTTACCTACAACACTCATACTAAAATAGCTCTTAAAGAAAAGCCTGCTCCTAATAAGGTAGAAGAAACTAAAGAACGTTTTAAAAAACTTTTAAAATTTGATAAAATAAGCTACCACCCGGAAAATGGTGTGCTTGATGCTAAAAAAAGAATACAAACGGTTGCTATAATGGATAGTGGAACAAATAAACAATGGACTTTTGTACCACTTGATAGTGATTATGCCCAAAAAGTATTACCTGGTTACATAAAAAAAGCAGTAGCACAACAATAAAAATAGAATTATTCCAGTCGGACATTTAATCCTACAATAATTTATTACATTAGCACAGATTGCGATTATAAACTTAAAACCCACTGTTATGGCAAAAGGACAAGACGTAAAAAAAGCCGTTAAAAAAGAACCTTTAAAAACGGCTAAAGAAAAAAAAGAAGAGAAAAGAGATAAGAAAAATAGCAAAAAAGACTTTTAACCATTTTTTGCATTAAAGAACGAAAAACCTTGTAAATACAAGGTTTTTTTCATTTAAAAGCTGAATGCTTTAGGTTTTATTAGGCTTTTACGCTATTTTTGTAAAAATCATCATTTTTTCAATCCACATACATCTATTTAAAAGCCAATGGAATTATATTATTCACTTTCAGTCCTAATCGTTCTGGCGTCCTTTTTTGCTTATTTTAATGTCCGTTTTTTAAAACTCCCTTCAACTATCGGAGTTATGGTCATTGCAATGGCTGTATCTATTCTCCTTGTTATCTTCGGCAGCGTCTTTCCAAAAGCATTAAGTAATATATCTACACTCGTTGCGGGGTTCGATTTTACAGAACTCCTTATGGGAGCTATGCTAAACTTCCTTCTCTTTGCTGGTGCCGTACATATTAACCTTAAAGATTTACGAGAACAACGCATCCCTATAGTAGTATTCTCTACAGTAAGTGTTATCATATCCACCTTTGTAGTAGGTACGCTCCTATTTTTCTTATTACCATTATTAGGCTTTGAACTTCCTTATATATACTGCCTTTTATTTGGTGCTTTAATATCGCCTACTGATCCTGTAGCTGTATTAAGCATCCTTAAAAATGCGAAGGTTAAAAAATCATTAGAAACAAAAATTGCAGGAGAATCATTATTTAATGATGGTGTTGCAGTAGTGGTATTTGCCGTAATACTAAAATTAGCTCAGGGCAGCGTTGTAGACGTTACCGTAGGCCACATAGCGTGGTTATTAATAAAAGAAGCCGGAGGAGGCTTTATACTGGGTGTCGCGCTAGGCGTGGGTGCCTCTAAAGCAATGAAAAAAATAGATGACTACAAAGTCTCTGTTTTAATAACCCTTTCGGTAGTAATGGGTGGTTATCTTATTGCTTCACAACTGCATATTTCCGGACCGCTTACCATGGTATTTGCCGGACTAATAATTGGTAACTTTAAAAAGAGCTGGGCGATGTCGCCGGTTACAAAAGATTATCTTGATAAATTTTGGGAACTGAATGACGAGATCCTTAATGCCATCCTATTCCTTTTTATTGGTTTCAACCTGCTTCTTATAAAAGACATTAACAATTACTGGCTACCGGGATTATCATGTGTAGTACTGGTATTATTCTCGAGGTTTATATCAATATGGCTGCCAACGAAGTTTATACGCTTCCGCGAAAAATTTACGAGCGGTACAATTAAAATACTCGTTTGGGGAGGTCTTAGAGGTGGTGTATCCATCGCACTGGCACTATCTATAAACGAGGGTCCTTATAAAAATATCATTATTGCTATTACCTACTTTGTTGTAGTGTTTTCTATTGTGGTACAGGGACTAACCATTAGCAAACTGGCCGCGAAAGTGCTTACCCGAGAAGAGAAAAAAGGGATGATGAAAGAAGCAGCCTAATTAATTTATAATTGCTCCCTGATAATCTTATTTGTTATATAAGATTATCAGGAAGTATTTTTCCAGGATTTAAAATATTATTCGGGTCAAAAATATTCTTGATGCTTTTCATTAACTGTAACTGTGTAGCATTGAAAGCAATATCCATATAGTTTTTCTGCACATAACCTATCCCGTGTTCTCCGGATAAAGTCCCTTTAAGCGAAACTGTAAGTTCGAATATTTCACGAATGCCTTTAGGCACTTCAGTATTCCAGTTTTCGTCGGTCATATCGCCTTTAATGATATTTACATGCAGGTTACCATCTCCGGCATGCCCATAACAAACCGAATGAAAACCATATTTTTTACCGGCTGCTTTAATACCGGCAAGTAATACCGGCAGTTCATATCTAGGTACCACTGTATCTTCCTCTTTATAAACCGAGTTGGATTTTACAGCTTCACCCACTGCCCTACGCATCTTCCATAGTGCGTTTTTCTGATCTTCGGTATCAGCAAAAAGAATTTCATCTATTTCAAATTTTTCCAACACACCCATAATCTTTTCAGCTTCGGCAAAAAGCATATCAGGATAATTGCCATCTACTTCAATTAGTAAATGTGCTTCTACAGCTTCTTTAATATCCAGGCTCACTCCATCAACAAAACGAAGTGTCCAGTCTATCGCATCACGCTCCATAAACTCAAGGGCGCTAGGTACTATACCTGCCCTGAATATTTGGGATACAGCCTCGCAAGCCTCAGCTGCCTTAAAAAAAGGCACTAACATTAATATGTTATGCGAATTTGCAGGCAACAGTTTCATTACAATTTTTGTGATGACACCAAGTGTACCTTCACTGCCTACCATAAGCTGAGTTAAGTTATAACCTGTAGAGTTTTTAAGGGTATTTGCTCCCGTCCAGATAATTTCGCCATTAGACAAAACAACTTCAAGGTTAAGCACATAATCTTTAGTCACGCCATATTTAAGGGCACGAGCACCTCCGGCATTTTCGGCAACATTACCACCAATAGTACAGCTACCCTGACTGCTCGGATCGGGCGGATAAAACAATCCTTTCGCGGCAACAGCCTCTCTAAAAACCTGGGTTATTACCGCAGGCTCCACAATACCCTGAAGGTTATTTTCGTCTATCTCAATTTTATTAAAGCGTTCCATCGAAAGCCCTATACCTCCATAAATACTTAATGCACCACCACTAAGCCCTGTTCTGCCACCTATAGGCACCACAGGAATCTTATAAGTATTGGCAACTTTCATTATGGCAGATACTTCCTGTGTCGTTCCCGGCTTTACTACCACAGAAGGCGGAAAGTTATAATCCTCGGTTTCATCGTGACCGTAATCTTTTCGGGTGGCTTCATCTAAAAAAAGAAATGATTGCCCAACTATGTTTTCAAGTTGAGCAATCATTTCCTGAGATAATATCATATTTTCCATATCAGTATTCCTAAACGTAAAGTAGTCTCTAAACGTTTCAAAAATACTATAAATTCATGCTAATTATGACTAATTCTTGTTTTCTTTTTATTCGAAATAAGATGATCTACCGAGTATTTTCCGCTTCCGGTTACCAATAACAATATGTATATAAGTAAATAAAGTGATGGTAATTCCTGATTTCCAAAACCATCGGGAGCATGTACTATAAACACAATTACAAACATAGTAAAGATCAATGGCAATACTACAAGTCGCGTTGCCAATCCGATAAATATAAGCGCAGAACATACTACTTCGGCAAAAACAGCCAGTACCAGAGTTGTTGTTTCACCAAGACCGATTGGATTAGCAAATTCTATTGGCCCGCCCGAAAAGAGCATCATATATTTCTTAATGCCATGTGTAAGCATAAAAATCGCCACAACTATTCTAACAAGCAACAATACAGTATGGTAAAGTTTTTTGTCTTTAGAGGTATCAAATATCCACATAATTATTGTTGTATAAATTGTAGGTGAGCAATCAGTTTCACATCTTCGCTTACGGTAAGTCCGCCGCCTTCAACAACTGCATTCCAGTTAAGCCCAAAGTCTTTTCTGTTTATTTTTCCGGTTACCTCTAAACCTACTTTTGTATTACCATATCCATCGGTAGCTTTACCACCATACTCAGCTTTAAAATCAACCTGTTTCGTTACGCCACGCATTGTAAAATTTGTGCTGATCGTATAATCATCATCGCTCACCTGTTTTATAGATGTAGTTTTGATGGTAATTTCAGGATGATTGCCTGCATCAAAAAAGTCGGCACTTTTAAGATGTCCGTCACGCTGATCGTTATTCGTACTAATGCTATCGGCCTTTATAGTTATAGTAATTTCGCCACCTTCAAAAGTATCTTCAGGCGTCGTTGCTTCTCCGGTAAACTCTCCAAAAGAACCCGATACCGTAGATATTACTAAGTGTTTTACCTTAAACTGTATTTCTGAGTGTGCAGGGTCGATAACCCATTTTTTTGTAGCCATTATTATAAGATTTTGGTTAATCTTATAAAGTTAGGTAATTTACTACAATCAGAGGGTTAAAATTGTGTGAACAATCCAGTATTTACGCGGTTTTTTTCTTCAAATTAGGTAGAAACCATGCTATTATACCAATTAATGGCAGGTAGGCACAAAAATGATATACATATTCTATACTTGTCTGATCTGCCATATAGCCCAGTATTGCAGAACCCAATCCGCCCATACCAAAAGCAAAACCATAAAATAAGCCAGAGATCATTCCTAATTTTTTAGGCAACAGCTCCTGCGCATATACCAATATGGCTGGAAATGCGGATGATATAATTACGCCTATTACAACCGAAAGCACACTTGTCCAGAACAGGTTGGCATAAGGCATTAATAACGTAAATGGTGCAGCACCAAGTACCGAAAACCATATCACGTACTTACGCCCAAATTTGTCTCCTAATGGTCCGCCAAGCAGTGTCCCAATAGCTAACGACAATAAGAAAAGGAAAAGATAAAACTGTGCATCCTGAACCGAAACACTAAATTTCTCTATCAGGTAAAAAGTAAAGTAACTGGATATTCCAGCAACATAAAAGTACTTGGAAAAAATAAGTACTAACAGTATTATAACCGACATTGTAATTTGTCTCGGAGTAAGATTTGGCAGATCTATCAATGCAACTTTTTTCTTAGCTGTAACCTTAAGGTGTTCCTGGTACCATTTCGCTATGCGCGATAAAACCATTATAGCCATTATAGCTATAGCACTAAACCATACAATGTATTCCTGACCATGAGGAACTACGATCCAGGCTACTAAAAGTGGACCAAGTGCCGTACCCATATTACCTCCAATCTGGAAGATAGATTGTGCGAGTCCGCGTTTTCCTCCCGATGCCAGATAAGAAACTCTCGAAGCTTCCGGGTGAAAGATAGATGAACCGATACCTACCAATACTACCGATACCAGTATCAAAGCGAAAGAGGTTGAATAAGCCAGTAAAACAATTCCGGATAATGTAAAAAGCATTCCGAATATCTGCGAATATGGTTTTGGCTTTTTATCGGTATAGAAACCTACAAACGGCTGCAATATCGAAGCCGCCATTTGATACGAAAAAGTAATAAGCCCTATCTGGGTAAAACTAAGATCGTATTTTTCTTTAAGTATAGGATATGCCGCAGGTATAATAGCCTGTAACAAATCATTAAGCATGTGCGCAACCGCAATGGAAAACAATACCGAATATATTGTTTTCTGAGCCAACTCCTTATGTTCTTCGTTCAGTATAACTGTATCTATGTTTTTCATGAAAAATATTTAAAAAGTAATCAAAATCCAATACCAAAAAGCCAGCGTAATAAACGACAGTGGTATCCCCACCCCTATCATCATTCCCGCAAGACGCGGCTTTAATCCGTGTGAAGATGCCAGTATAGCAGCTGTAATCATAGGTGCCATGGCTGCTTCGAGTATAGAAACATCAATCATTAATCCTTGTCCTCCCAATAGTGTTTTATAGAGTAGGTAAAATACCGCAGGTACAAACATTAGTTTAAAAAACAGTCCTAATGCAAGAAAGTTCCAGTGTTTACTCTTCTGTATCTTTAACTGCATACCTACAGCTACAAGTGCTACAGGCGTAACCGTGCTTCCCAGACGTTGAAAAACAGGCTGTATTACATCGGCAAAATCATAATGAAATAAATTCATTACCATACCTATAAAGAAACCAACAAAGGGTGGGAACAAAATTATTTTACGGGCAATCTCAAAAGTACTTGGTGTTCCTTTAGAGTATGCTGCTGCCACAATAATACCCAATGTTGCCATAACAACAAAAGTACCGGGCTGGTCTACAACAATAGCCGTTTCTAAACCAGCTTTACCATATAAGGCTTCAATAACCGGAAAGCCTACAAATGCAGTATTACCCAGTCCTGCCGTAAGTATAAGGCAGCCTATAAGTTTTTTAGACCATCCCAACCATTTGCCTAAACAGGCAAAAAATACCCAGGAAAGTAAAAAAGTGATCCACGCTACACCTAATGGATAAAGCAGACTAGTGGTAACTTCTATTTTAGGGATGTAGTATAATGCCAGTGCAGGCAGTGAAATGTAAATTACAAAATGGTTAAGAGATACGTGGGCATTGGCAGGAAATGCTTTTACCCGCTGCATCGCGACACCCGCGAGCATACAAACAAAAATAAGGATGATGCTATCCATTAAAAAGGCAACCATTAAAAAAAGCAGTATGCTTTTTGAGTTGGCAAATTTACGGCTTGTATGCCAATATGCCCAATAAAATTAATATAAAATTCTACTATTCTCATTCCCAAAAAAATTACTTTCGTAAAATTTGCAGATTATAAAAACTTGTCTACATTTGTAACAGAATTTATTACAGTATGATTTCAGGCAAATTTGCCATAACGTTGCATATTCTTACCCTCCTATCTAAGTTTCCGGAGGAGTATCTGTCGTCAGAATTTTTGGCGGGCAGTATGAATATTAATGCCGTACTGGTTCGCAAAGAAATTGCCAACCTTAAAAAACATAACATTGTAGAAAGCCGTGAAGGCAAATACGGTGGTACACGTTTAGCAAAATCTGCAAAGGATATTTCATTAAAAGACATTTTCTGCATGACATTCGAATCGGTTTCATTAGGCTATTCAAAAAATGATCCTAATCCGGCCTGCCCTGTAGGAAAAAAAATAAACGAAAACCTGGATTTGCTCTATGCAGATATTAACCATACAATAAGTGGAAAGTTAAGCCTCATTTCGCTTGATGATTTCACAAAAGAGTTCTAAAATTTTTTACACAAAACTGTAACAATTTAAATTACATATAAATTTTTATATTATGAAAATAGCAATTATTGGAGCCACCGGATTTGTAGGCTCAAACTTAGTAAAAGAATTTACTCACCGTGGCCATGAAGTAACTGCCATAGCAAGAAACCCATTGGCAGAAGCAGATACAAATGTAAAATTCGTGAAAGCTGATATTTTTGATAGTGAGGCTCTTGCTAAAATTTTAAAGGGTCACGATGCTATTGTGAGTGCTTACAATCCCGGATGGACAAACCCGAACATTTATGACGACTTTATAGCTGGCTCACGATCAATTCAGCAAGCAGTGAAAGATTCCGGTGTAAAACGTTTAATAACAATAGGCGGTGCCGGAAGTCTTTTTGTAGCTCCTGATGTTCAGGCTGTAGATGGTCCTGATTTCCCTAAAGAATATTATCCGGGAGCTTCGGCTGCCAGAGATTACCTGAATATTATTAAAGAAGAAAAAGACCTGGATTGGGCTTTCTTTAGCCCAGCTTTCGAAATGCATCCGGGCATCATAACTGGCCGTACAGGCAAATATCGTTTAGGACTTGAAAACCCTGTTTTTGATAATGACCAACGCAGTATAATATCCGTTCAGGATCTTGCATTAGTTATTGCTGATGAAGTAGAAAACCCAAAACATCATCAACAACGATTTACCGCTGCTTATTAATCAATATGGGTTTTGGGTTTTGGGTTTGACCATCAATTTGTAAAATTCGTGCAATTCGTGGCTAAAACCTTAATCAAAAAACCGTAATTTTACTTTTCTAATTTATTACTGTGGATAAGCCTAAAGCCCATAAAACAGCCCTTCACGAAAAAGAAGGTATCGCACAACCCGAATCTGTCAGCCTTGATGCTATTGAGCATGTTACAAAGCTAAGGAAACAGCAGCCTACAGCTCAGGAACTGGTAAACGGTATCTTAAAAGGAGATAAAACCGCGCTAAGCCGTGCTATTACCCTTGTAGAAAGCACCAACCCTGCACACCTTGAGAAGGCCAACGATGTTATTAACCAATGTCTGCCACATGCAGATAAATCGGTTCGTATAGGCATTACCGGTGTTCCCGGTGTTGGGAAAAGTACGTTTATTGAGGCTTTTGGCAAACACCTAACCTCTTTAGGCAGAAAGGTAGCCGTCCTGGCAGTAGACCCAAGCAGTTCATTATCGCATGGAAGTATATTAGGCGATAAAACCCGTATGGAAGAGTTGGTTAAAGATGAAAACGCCTATATACGTCCGTCTGCATCGGGTGATACACTTGGTGGTGTAGCCCGTAAGACCCGTGAAGCCATTATTCTTTGTGAAGCCTGTGGCTTCGATACTATAGTCATAGAAACTGTTGGCGTTGGCCAAAGCGAAACTGCCGTACACAGTATGGTCGATTTCTTTTTACTACTGAAAATTTCGGGGGCAGGAGACGAATTACAGGGTATTAAACGTGGTATTATGGAAATGGCCGATCTTATCGTTATCAATAAAGCAGATGGCGATAATATTAAACGTGCCCGCCTTGCCAAAACTGAGTTCAATAGGGCATTGCATTTATTCCCGGCTAAAAATTCAGGATGGCAGCCAACAGTTACAACTTGCAGCGCAGTTACCCACGATGGTATTCCTGAAGTATGGAAAACCATTAACGATTACTTCGATCTTACAAAAGCAAATAACTATTTCACCTTTCACCGAAGCGAACAAAACAGTTATTGGTTAACCGAAACCATTAACGAGCAGCTTAAAAATAATTTCTATTCCCGAAAAGATATTGCCGATTTGTTAGAACAAAACAAAAAAGCGGTGCAAAATAGTGAAATATCACCTTTTACAGCCGCTAGTATTTTATTGGAACAGTATTTTAAAAAATAGTATTCGACATTTTCATGTCATTCTGACGAAGGAAGAATTTCTTTTTCTTTGTGAGAGCAGCGTCGCAATCTTTAGATAGATTGCTTCATCGTTCCTGTTCGCAATGACAGACTGAACACTGTAAAATGAACACTGAATACCTTTATTGCTTCTCGTAACGCTCTACTTCCCTATCGTAAAACTCATTTGCAAGAATGATCAAACCTTCCATTTCAGCATTAAGCTCGTTTTCATCAAGATCTTCCGGCTCTTCCATAAATTCTACCTCATCATCTTTAAGATTGATAATAAAACGTGGGTAATCCAGGTGAATGATAAAAATATCTTCAGGAAAATCAGTGTTATCGGCTAATACAAATTTTGGTAATTCCATAGTGTTAGTTTATAAAGTCTAAAAAAATAAAGTCTAAAATGCTATCTGAATAAGGTTTCTTTAATAAAACCCTTATGCATTAGCTAGTGCTAATCGATCTTCCTCCTCCTGATTTTTAATCAGTTTATTCGTTAGATAATTAAAGCGAATATACAAAAATATTGCAGCAGCTGTAAGCCCGGCAAGCAATCCTATCCAAATTCCCACAGCTTTAAGCTCGGTATGCAAACCAAGGTAAAATGATATTGGGAAACCAATAACCCAGTAAGCAACAAAGGTAATTAGTGTAGGAATCTTAACATCCTGTAATCCACGTAATGATCCAAGTACTACAACCTGTATACCATCTACAAGCTGGAATACTGCCGCAACAATAAGTAGCATAGAAGCTATTTTTATAACCTCGGCATTAGTGGCTATTTGTTCTGCAGTATCCATATTAAGGAAAATATGCGGCAGGATGTTATTGAACGTAATAAATACCAATGCAAATACGATCTCAATGGCTATGGCCAGCATAAATATAGATCGTGCAACGATCCTTAGCTGTTTATAGTCGCGTAGTCCTTTTTGGTTCCCTACTCTTACCATTGCAGTAACACTAAGCCCCATCGCAAACATAAATGTCAGGGATGCAAGACTAAGCGCAATTTGGTTCGCTGCCTGGCTGGTTTCATTAATAGACCCCGACAGCCATATTGCAGCATCAAATAAAGCTACCTCAAAAAGCATTTGCATAGAAGACGGAAGCCCTAATGCTAATATTTTTTTAAGCACCGATCTTTTTATCTCACTAAAACTAAAATTGCTAAAATATTTTTTCACATGTTCATTTCTCGATAATGAATAATGGATATGCACCACCATTAATATACGAGAAAGAATGGTACCAATAGCAGCGCCGATAATTCCCATTTTTGGAAATATCCAGATACCATTTATAAACAGGTAATTAAACCCAATATGCACAATATTCGAAACGATAACTGCATGCATAGCATATTTGGTTAACGACATACCATCGGCAAATTGCTTATACCCTTGGAAAATAACCATTGGAATCAACGAAAATGCAACAAGGTCGATATAAGGTGCAGCAAGATCAATCACCACTTTAGGCTGATTCATTAATCCCATTAACGGTTTTGCTAATGCAACAAGCCCAAACAGGCATAATCCCAAAACGGTACATAATAACAGTCCGTGATGAAAAGTCGCCCTTACATTCTCAACATCCTTAGCAGCATTGCTCTGTGCAACCATTGGTGTTATTGCTGTAGAAAAACCTATACCAATTGCTATGGCAATAAATACAAAACTATTACCCAAGGAAACGGCAGCCAGCTCGGTAGCACCAATACGGCCTACCATTATATTATCAACCAACCCCATAAGATTATGCCCTATCATTCCCAGTATTACAGGGTAAGCAAGTCTTATGTTAGCACCAAATTCTTTGGTATATACAGATAAATTCACTTTCAATTTTTTTGCAAAGGTAGGAAGAAGGTTTAAGATTTAGAATTTAGATGACTTTAAAATTCTAAGAATCATATTATTAAAAATCCACATCCTAATTTTATGATTTATTTATAACTAATTAACAAAACGTTGAATTTTTAAGAGAGCGCATTACGGTAATTTTATCCGATTAATTTATATGATACAATGAAAATGGCAACAACAATTAGGGGGCTATTGCTGACAGCCATGATTACATTAGGTGCTTCGGGTTTTGCACAACAAAAAGCAACGTCAACAGCAAATTACAACCAAGGATTTCGCGTAGGATTTGGACTTAATGCAGGAGCAGTTACAGGCGATTATTTTAACTGGTCTTTAGGTGCAGATGCAAGGTTGCAATACGACTTTTCTAAAAGAACATCGATAACTCTTACTACTGGGTACACTCATCTTTTTGGAGATAATGATATTCCAGATTTAGGATTCATACCTGTAAAAGGAGGTTTTAAAGCATTTGTTTGGGACGATGAGTTTTATGTACTGGGAGAAGTAGGTGCAGGTTTCTCTGTAACTAATAATTATGATAAAACTGCATTTATTTGGGCGCCGGGTATAGGCTACGCTACAAAATATGTAGACATCAGTGTACGATATGAAGGAATGGGCGATTTTGAAGCTAACCAAATAGCATTACGCCTTGCTTATGGTTTCAGGCTATAAATTTCAAAATCCAAAAAATATAAAAACTAACCAGTGTGAGAACCTGCGGTAAGTTATCGTAGGTTTTTTTACTTTTGTAACCGTCAACACATTACCCTATGAAATTATTCATTATCGATTGGACCAAAGAACAAACCACTCCGCTTATAGAATACTGTAAAAAGGCCGCTAATGTTATAGGCGTGGAATTGAAGGATGGTGGTGAAGCCTATAAAAAAACAGCAGTACTTAAACCCGATGCTATCGTAATAAACTATGCTGAGAAACCGTCACATGGCCGTATGACAGCAGATAGTATTCGTAAACGCAAACTCACTTCCCAAACACCAATTTACTTTATAGACGGCGAAGAAGAAGAAAATGAAAAAGCAGAAAACATAGGCATCTGCCTTTCACAGGAAGAATTAAGGGATTTGTTAGAATAAGTTAAAGGTTATAAGTCGATGTTCAATGCTTTTCGAAAGCCTAACACCCAAGACCCAAAACCATTTCTTACTCCTCATTTTCTTACTCCTCATTCATCAGCTGATCTCTATATAAAGAGATATTCGCTAACACATCCTCACTTACTTCAGGTTCTTTAATGTCATCGTATTTTTTTAGCGTATCAAGAATGGTTTTCGCCACCAGATAACGTGCTGTCTCCTTTTTATCGGCAGGTATTACATACCAGGGTGCATGCTCTTTAGAAGTTTTGTTGATAGCCTCTTCATAATACTGTTGGTATTTATCCCATAGATCCCTTTCGGTAAGATCGCCTGGTGAAAATTTCCAGTTATGGCTTTGTTTTTCAAGTCTCCTAAGCAATCTTTTCTTTTGCTCATCTTTCCCCAAATGCAGGAAAAACTTAAATATTATTGTACCATTAGCCGAGATATGCTTCTCAAAATTATTGATCTGCTCATAACGTTGCTCCCACAAATCAGCCGGAATTTCTTCTACAGTTTCAATACCAGGCAAATTCTCATACATGAGAAATTCAGGATGCACGCGGGTAACCAGTACATTTTCATAATGTGTTCGGTTAAATACTGCAAACTTGCCTTTTTCGGGCAATGCAATATAATGACGCCATAAATAATCATGTTCCAACTCCGAAGATGATGGCTTTTTAAAGCTATAAACATTTACGCCTCGGGCATTAAAGTTTTTAAACACTTCACGAATCAGGCTGTCCTTACCTGCAGTATCCATTCCCTGTAAACATATCAGTACACTATACCTGTTATTAGCATACATTTTATCCTGGAGCTTACCCAATTTTATACTTACCTCTTCAAGAGAATTTGCTATTTTTTTATCGGATGTTTCTACGTCTATAAAAGTAGGAACACCTTTAACATCAAATTTGCCCGTTACCTTAAAATCTTCCGTGTTTATTGCTTTCATCAATAATTGATTTATCTTTATATAAATGTAAGAATTAAAACAAAGCTGCGTTTTTTACAAAAACATAATATTATGCAAAAGTTTCAGTTGGAATTGCTTTTCCACATTATCGGCATAGGCTCGGCTTCGGGTTTATTGCTTAATGGCACTTCCCTTTTCCTGATTTCCGACAATAGTTATATGCTATACGAATACAAACTGGCCGACAAAAAACTGGAAAAAAGACCTATAGCTCCCGATGGATATACAGGGCCACTGGAAAATGTCCCTAAAAAGGAAAAAGCAGATTATGAATCGATAACTGCCATGGGAGACGAATTGTTTCTTTTTGGATCGGGTTCTACAGATAAACGCAATACTATTTTACATATAGATGCTCAAACAAAAAAAGTATATCCTGTCATAGATGCTTCCGATCTTTATTTTACCATGCAGGATTTCAGCGATATTAAACCCGACAACTTTAATATTGAAGCAGCTGTAAATGCCGGAAATACCTGGTACCTGTTTAATCGCGGTAATGGTCCTAAAGGTCAAAACGGTGTGTTCACATTGGATGGCGACATTAACGAAACAGCATTTCAGATCATTTATAACGAAATTAACCTGCCAAAAATAGATGGAGCGCCTTCGAGTTTTACCGACGCTGTACTGGTAGACGATAAACTTTATTTTCTGGCTGCTGCCGAGAAATCGAACTCTACCTATCTTGATGGAGAGGTAGCAGGAACCCTGATAGGCCGTATTGATACCGAAACTATGGAAGTAGAATTTACAGAAGTTATTTCACACAAAAATAAATTTGAGGGCATTACACTTTCTAAGAAGAATGCCACAACACTGGAGTTCTTTTTATGTGAAGATACCGATACCGATGCAACAGCATCTGATATTTATAAATTGACACTGGATAAATAATTCAGGGTTTCGCGTTTAGTGTTTCCCAACACCAAACCCATAACTCTAAACTAATTAACAATTTAATTTCATGCTGTCCCAACCTTTACATCACTTTTCTAATCTATATAACAAAGAGACATAATTGTGATAGAAGAAAACCTCATAACAGCATGCAGGAAAATGCACCGGGACTCCCAGAGAAAGGTGTATGAGCTTATGGCACCCAAACTGTACCATACCTGCAAACGGTACCTGAAAAAAGAGGAAGAGATAGAAGAAGCTGTGGCCGACACCTTTTTCACCATCTTTACCAAACTCGATCAACTTAAAGAAACAAAGGCATTTGAAGCCTGGGCACGACGTATTGCCGTGAACCAGTGCCTTATGAGCCTTAAAAAGAATGTAAACTTTAATATTTATATTGAAGACATGAGCCGTTCATCAGAACCTTCAGAAGCCCAATCGGCCGGACTCGAAGAAGAAGATCTGCTAAAACTGCTCACTTACCTGCCTGAAGGTTGCAGGACTGTATTTAACCTTTTTGCAATCGAAGGCTATTCGCACAAAGAAATAGCCACCATGCTGAATATATCGGAGGGAACATCAAAATCACAATTAAACGTCTCCCGCGGTAAACTCAAAGAATTAGTAAACAATGTTTATTACCAAAATGAAAACAGTCATGGAAAATCAAGATAAAATATACCAACAATTTAAAGATGCTTCCGGCAAGGCCGAAAGTAAAGGTTTTGACCGCATGGAAGCCGTATGGAATCGTGTAGAAGAAAAACTGGAAAATAAAAAACAGCGAAACATTGCCACTTGGTGGAAATATACCGGAATTGCTGCCCTATTCCTCCTCTTTATGGGTATTGGCACTTTTATGCTCAAAAATGAAACCAATCCTATTGTAGCACCAAAAGTAATCCAGGAAAACAATGTAACCGTTATTGATACCCAAAAAGTAAAAGAAACATTTAACCCTGAAATAAAAGGATTTAAACAAGAAGTTGTTACAAGCGAGCCATCATCCAAAAACAAAGTGGAACAAGCAGAAGAGACTATTTCTCCCACTCCAAAATTCAAAAAAAGTGCTATTCCATTATCAAAATTAAAAGAAAAAGCAACTGATACTGAATCTGAATCTGAATTATTATTTGATACTACGATGGCTTCACCAGTAGCAGATATACATGAACAAAATGATGATAAGATATTAGAAGAAGTCGCTGTAGAAGCATATAGGTCTACTGCCAAGGCAATGAGTAATGTAGCTGAAACATCCTTTTCTTCCAAATCTATTGAAGGACCTCCTAACGCCAATTTTATACAGACACTACAAGGTCAGGTACCTGGGCTTAATATTACAACTTCCACAGAAAATACAGCTGAGAATGAAACAAACATGTCTCCAGAAGAAAAACTTCAAGCTGATATTAAAAACGGAACAGTAACTCTATATGTTTTAAGCGGAATAGTTTCAAGTGCCACTCCTGCAGATAAAGGATTTCTGGAAAAGTACAATGTAAAATACCATGATTTCGGCTGTGTCATACCCGAAAACATTGATTATTATAAGGATTATAACCTGCTTGTATTACAGTACCTAAAAAAGAAATTCGGCACTAAATGGGAAAAGGATGTTCGCAAGAATATTTTAGGGTGGAAAGAATGGAAACCTAAGAAATAAAAAACACCAGTCACATTGAGCTTGTCGAAATGCGGCTGGTGTTTTTTATAATGACCCTTCGACAAGCTCAGGGTGACATATCGTAAATCAATTACTTCCTCTCGATCTCTCTAAGGTTCTCTATTTTTTTATGTTCAAGGAAACCTTTAATGTCTTCAAAATGTTCTTTAACACGTTTGTTACCAAACTCAAACACTTTCGTTACCAATCCGTCAAGGAAATCCCTGTCGTGAGATACTAATATAAGTGTACCGTCAAAAGCCTTAAGCGCATCTTTTATAATGTCTTTGGTTTTCATGTCAAGGTGGTTGGTAGGCTCATCCAGAATAAGAACGTTAACCGGTTCAAGCAATAGTTTTATCATAGCAAGACGCGTTTTCTCTCCACCCGAAAGTACTTTTACTTTCTTGGTAGTATCATCACCGCTAAACATAAAAGCTCCTAACAAGTTCTTTATTTGCGTACGAATTTCACCAACGGCAATCTGGTCTATCGTTTCAAAAACTGTAAGGTTCTCATCAAGCATGGCAGCCTGGTTCTGTGCAAAATATCCTATTTGGATATTATGGCCCAATTCCATTTTACCGCCAAAATCGATCTCACCCATAATAGCTTTTATCATGGTCGATTTACCTTCACCGTTTTTACCAACAAAAGCCAGTTTTTGTCCGCGCTCAATAACCATCGATGCATCTTTAAACACCACATGGTCACCGTATGCTTTAGAAAGCTCATTAACCACTATAGGGTATTGTCCTGAACGTGGTGCCGGAGGAAACTTAAGTTTAAGTGCCGAATTATCTACTTCGTCTACCTCAACAATCGTTAGTTTTTCCAGCATCTTTACGCGCGACTGTACCTGTAATGTTTTAGAATACGTTCCTTTAAAACGATCGATAAACTCTTGGTTTTCGGCAATCATTTTTTGCTGTTCCTCATAGGCTTTCTGCTGATGAACACGACGGTCTTTACGCAACTCTAAATAATGTGAGTATTTTGCTTTATAATCGTATATCCTACCCATAGTAACTTCTATGGTACGGGTTGTAATATTGTCTACAAATGCCCTATCGTGCGATATTACCATAACAGCTTTCGCACTATTAATAAGGAAATCTTCCAGCCATTGAATACTCTCAATATCCATGTGGTTGGTAGGCTCATCCAGTAATATAAGATCCGGTTTTTGTAATAATATTTTAGCAAGCTCGATACGCATCCTCCAACCACCGCTGAATTCCGATGTTGGGCGATTAAAATCTTCACGGGTGAAGCCCATACCTACAAGTACTTTTTCTACTTCGGCCTCATAGTTGATCTCTTCTATAGAATAGAATTTTTCGCTAAGCTCAGATACCTTTTCGATGATTTTATAATAATCATCCGATTCATAATCGGTACGTACAGTAAGTTCTTCGTTCAACGCATCGATCTCTGCCTTCATTTTAAAGATACCTGCAAATGCCTTAGAGGTTTCCTCCATAACGGTAGCATCATCCTGAGTAAGCAAATGCTGAGGCAGGTAAGCTATCACCGTACCTTTTGGCGACGAAATAGTTCCCGACGAAGGTTTATTCTCTCCCGCTACAATTTTAAGCAAGGTCGATTTTCCTGCACCATTTTTACCCATAAGGGCAATTTTATCGGTTTCATTAATCGAAAACGAAACATCACTAAACAATGTGGTACCGCCAAATTGTACCGAAAGCGCATCTATACTGATCATGGGTATTTTTTTGAAGCCGCAAAGATAGGACAATTAGGCAATTGCGCAATCAGGTTTGCTTTGTATAGCTTAAAAATATTGGTTATCTTTGAGATAATAAATTATAATCATAATGAAAAGCTGGGTGAAATTCGGGTTATTCTGGGGTGCATGGATGACTATTTTTATGACATTTATTTTTCCATACACAATGGTATGGATAGGATTTGACGAAGTACCTGAAGAACTGCCAATAGCTAAAATTATTGTTTCTATTATTGTATTTACTATTACAGGTCTTTTCATAGCCTACAGGAATGAAAAAAGAAAAAAACAACCAAGAAAACAAATTGATAATTAAGTATGAAAAGTTGGGTGAAATTTGGGATACTATGGGGTTTGTTCATGTGTTTTATCATGAACGTAGCAATTCCATTATGGGATAATGAAAAACTGATCCTACCAAAAATTCTTATCGGTATTCCGGTATGGTTGGTATTCGGATTGATATTCGGTTATGTATCCCGAAAAAAAGAACCAAAAAAGCAAATTTAAAATTCAGGTTATGAAAAAATGGGTCAGATCGGGTTTAGTATGGGCAGGTATTCTGTATATCATTACAATGATCATCTTCCCACTTATCGATCACGAAAAATTTACCATATCTAAAATACTGCTGGGCATTCCGTTATGGATTGTTGTAGGCTTAATTATAGGCTACCTTTTAAAAGGAAGAAGAAAAACACATTCCTAATTAAAGGTTTGGATTCACCATTTCATACCAAACTTCTTCATTACCTTCATAATCAAAAGTTTCAATAAATTTTAGCCCTGCACGTTCCAATACCTTTCTGGATGCAGCATTAGATGGATCTGCTGTTGCATTTATCTTTTCCAGTTTCATTACATTAAAGCCATAATCAACAAAAGCAGCGGCTGCTTCGCTTGCATAACCTTTACCCCAATGCTTCTGAATAAAACGGTAGCCAAGGTCGTAATGTGAATCATGTCCGTTTACATTGCGCTCCAGCTTTAATCCGGCCCAACCGATAAACTCTCCCGTTTCTTTAAGCAATGCCGCCCATCGACCAATACCGTTAGTACGATATTGCTCCCTGATGAAAGCAATTGCAGCGCGACTATCTTCAATCGTTTTTACCGGATTATTACCAAGGTACGTATGTACTTCGGGATTGGAATCCATTTCAAACATTCCTTCTTCATCAGAAGGTACTAGCTCACGAAAATAAAGGCGTTCGGTTTCTATTGATTTGGTCATAAAATATTTTTTAAAATTTATCTTTGTTCGATAGCACAGTAAGATGATGGTCTACAACTATTTCAAATTCCTAGAGCCTAATTCTTTTTGCATTTCTTTTTCTAAGATCTTATTATTTTTCGAATTTCTGACTATGATATACGTCAATAACAAAGGAAAGAAAGTAAAAAATCCAAATCCATTTTTTACTGCACTATAAATTACAACCCCAATAGTAAATCCAATAATTACAGCATCAATTATTCTATTGGATCTTATTTTATTTATTTTCTGTAAAAGCTCTTGGTCGCTTAATTCTGTAAGGTTTTCAGGTTTCATATATCTATTTTCTTATGAATGTTTAAATTTAAAAAATCATCTTCGTTTTTTAGCACCTTAGGTAAAAAGTCTCTTGCAGTAATAAGGATATATTCCCATTCATCAATTGTTAAAGGTATATCCGTTTTAGAAGCATAAAAAGTGAAAGACAATTCTTTGCTTTCTGCAACCCCTATACCTAAAAATGGCTCTTTGCTATCCTTAAAAAACACCTCTAAATATGGATACTCAGTATTAATATCTCCAACGAACTCTATTTCTATATTTGTTTTCATTATTTACTAAAATATCTATATTCCTTCGAAACCTCTCACACGTTTCTGCATTAATCACAAATATATAAACCTAATACTTACGCTCGCCAATTTGCTGACGCCACATTGCAAAATACAATCCTTTTTTGTCAACCAATTCATCGTGTGTACCCTGCTCGGTTATTTTGCCACGTTCCAATACAAAAATAGTATCGGCATGCATAATGGTCGATAGTCGGTGTGCAATAAGTATGGTTATCTGTTGCTTGTCTGCAGATATTTCCTTTACCGTTTCTGTAATCTGCAACTCTGTAATAGAGTCCAATGCCGAGGTGGCTTCATCAAAAATCAGCAATCGGGGTTTGCGTAACAATGCCCTCGCAATAGACAAACGCTGTTTTTCCCCACCCGAAAGCTTTTTACCACCTTCTCCCAAAACAGTATCCAATCCTTTATCAGAATTAGCCAGAATAGCCATGGCCGAAGCTTTATTCATGGCTTCAAGCAATTCTTTTTCGCTAGCATCAGGTTTTACGAACAATAAATTTTCACGAATGGTCCCCGAAAAAAGCTGTGTATCCTGGGTTACAAACCCTAGCTGCCTTCGTATCCTGTTATAACGTAAATCTTTTATCGAAATATCATCGTATAAAATATCGCCTTCTACCGGGCGGTATAAACCAACCAGTAATTTTACCAAAGTCGATTTCCCCGAACCCGAAGGCCCAACAAAAGCTATAGTATCGCCCAGTTCTGCCTTAAACGTTATATTCTGGATTGCATTATGAGTCGCATTTTTATGCCTGAAAACTACATTATTAAAATGCAGCTGCCCTATTGGCCCTACATCCACAGGGTCTTCCGGACTATACTCCGGTTGTTTTTGCATTAAGTCATTAAACAATGACAGTGCTGTTTCAGCTTCACGGTACGAAAGTATAATACTCCCCAAATCCTGTAACGGACCTATAATTCCCGATGAAATAAACTGCATCGAGATCAATTCACCTGTAGACAATACATTCCTGAAAATAAGCCATAGCAATATAAACAATATCGATTGTCGTAGTAATATCAATATACTGCCCTGAATAAAAGTAAGGGTACGCATCTTCTTAACTTTTGCCATTTCAAGATCGTATATCTCTTGTGTATGGACTTTTAACCTACGAATTTCAGGATAGGTTAAACCAAGACTTTTTACCAGTTCTATATTTCTGAGACTTTCGGTAATGGTACCGCTCATCTGTCGGTTTTGACGTATAAGTGATCTTTGCAGGGTTTTTATCGAACGGCTTAAAATACTGGTCAGTCCGCCCAAAACAACCACACCTATAAGAAATATGGGTATCAGTGCCCAATGTTTCGTAACAGCATACCACATTAAAAAACCTATACCAACAACCGAAGAAAATAAGATATTGATAAATGCAGAAATAAACTTCTCGGTATCCATACGTACTTTTTGAAGTATGGATAAAATTTCGCCACTGCTCTGGTCTTCAAATTCCTGATAGGGTAAGCGTAGTGTCTGTCTTAAACCATCATTAAAAATTTGCATTCCAAATTTCTGTACGATCATTCTAAGCACATAATCTTTAAAAGACATAAAAAGACGTGCTGCCAAAGCTATAGCCACAGCAATGATTAACAGCTTTACAACACCATTTACACGAGCATCATTGTCTTGCGCATTAGGGTTTAAAGCATAGTCATCTATTATCTTTCCAAAAATAATGGGGTCGTATAGTGATAGTATTTGGGCAATTCCGGCAAGAAGCAACACCAGGGCAATCCACCAGGAATAAGGTTTAAGATATTTCCAAAATAAATGCATAGCGACAGCTTTGGATTAATTGGAAATAAATTTACACATTTCAATTATGGAAAACGCATTCGGATATAAAAAAGCTACTTATATAGTAGCTTTAGTATTTGCCTTTACCAGGTAATTTTTGCTTAAAATGCTGAATCGCATTATAATCTTCAATACCTAAAATATCAATAAGATTCAAAAAATGAACCTTACTTTCATTATGGTAATGAATAAGTTCTTCTTGGATATTTCTAATATGATAACGAGTATTCAGCTGAAAATAGGTTCTTAAAGTTTCTCCGTTATTTAATTCTAAAGTTATTACATTGTCTTTAGAATTAGGTTCAATATCTGTATTCTTATCAAAATAACCATCACCTTTTCGTAGAAGGTTACTACAATCACTAAATATTATTTTGTTAAGATCATAAAGCAGATATTTAACGCCATTAACTGTAATTTTGTCTTTTTCGAATATAATTTCCCCAGTAATAGCTCTCTCTCGTTTCTTTATAAAAAAAGAAATGATTTTAACCAAAAGACCCAATAAAAAAGCAAACCAAAAGATTGTATACAAAAGGTCATGAGTTCTATTTTCAGTAAAAAATGTTCCTCCTAAAGAGATAAGTGAAATACTCCACATAAAATAAATAAACTCTCCCGGTGTGGAAAAAGCCCGATATCTCACTTGTTCTATCGGAATAAAAGTTTTAAACGAATGCATTATTTCAAATTAACCACCCATTTTAAAATCTTCGATAACCTGATGTGCTTTACCAAAATCTCTTTCGTAAATAAACACTTCTACAGCCTGGCCTAAACCACCAAAACCAGCCATAGTAGCCGATTGTATATTATTTTTCACAACTGTTTCTACACCAACTTCTTCAATTTTTGCCTGTAGTGACAATGCTAAAATCTCACTCCCTGAAAACACTTTCATTAATCCCATAACTTTTTATTTTAGTCGTTTATTTCGTCTTCATCCTCGTCGTCCTCTTCCTCATCAAATGCAAAAATGAAAGGCTCAATCATTAATCGTTCAGACAATACATCTACACGCTCAGTAAATTCTTCTGTAAAGAATAAACGTTGTGTTTTAGCAATACTGTCAGATATATGTGCTATCCTCGTTTCATGTCTAAGACGTAGAATAATATCGGCATCATCAAGAATAAACATTTTTAACTGGTTTACATCAAACCCTGCAGTAGCAAACATTTCGCTAATCCTGGTTGGCGTTCCTATAATTACATCAATACCTAATGATATTTGGTTTTTATCCCAATCAATATCCCCCTGATCGTATACACCATACACTCTAAGGTCGGTATAATTGCCATACTTTTTAAAAAGCTCCTGCATTTCCATCACCTTAGCTTTGTCCTGCACTATAATAAGCGCTCTTGGCGATTCCATAAAGGCTTTGTCCAAACGCTGTATAACGTTTATTACAATAGTAGTTGTTTTACCAAGTTCAGATGGCGCAATAATAACACAGTCTGCACCACTTTTTATGGTACCAAAAGTTTCTTTTTGTAATTCTGTAGGTTCCGTCAGTTCTGCCTCTTGTAAAGCCAACGACAGATTTTCATTTATTTTCTTTAAACGCATATCTTTTGTTTGTTGCCTATTATACCAATTTCCTGCATTGATATTTTTTTGCAAATATACTCTATTTACTTGCGAAGAGCCTCACATCGCTCTCCGATATTTCCGTACCACCAAGAATGATAAGACGTTCTACAACATTACGCAGTTCACGAATGTTACCTGTCCAGTCATATTCTTTCAATAAATTTATGGCATCCGCCGAAAACTTTTTAGGCGATGTCCCTTGTTCAGAAGCAATTTTCTCAGCAAAATATTCCACCAATAACGGAATATCATCCCTCCTGTCATTCAACGCCGGAACTTTAATTAATATTACTGCAAGACGGTGGTACAAATCTTCCCTAAAACGACCTTCGGCAATTTCAACCTTTAAGTCTTTATTAGTAGCTGCAACTACACGCACATCTACTTTAATATCTTTCTCCGCACCAACACGAGTTATCATGCTTTCTTGTAATGCACGCAATACTTTTGCCTGTGCCGGAAGGCTCATATCCCCTATCTCATCCAGAAAAATAGTTCCTTTATCGGCAGTTTCAAATTTACCTGCCCTGTCCTTTACAGCAGATGTAAACGCACCTTTAACGTGACCAAACAATTCGCTTTCTATCAATTCTGATGGTATAGCAGCACAGTTTACTTCAACAAAAGGGGCACCGGCACGTTCACTTTTTTCGTGCAGCCAATGCGCAACAAGTTCTTTACCCGTTCCGTTTGGTCCGGTTATCAGTACACGCGCATCTGTAGGTGCAACTTTTTCTATAATGCTTTTTATATGATTAATAGGCTCGCTTTCTCCTACCATTTCGTAGTTTTTGCTAACCTTCTTTTTCAGCATTTTGTTTTCTACTACAAGCACTTTACGGTCTAATGCATTACGCACTGTATTAAGTAATCGGTTTAGATCGGGCGGTTTAGATATATAATCAAAAGCCCCCAGACGCATGGTATTAATAGCTGTTTCCAGATCACCATGCCCGGATATCATTACAAAAGGAATTTCGGGCTTTATCTTTTTTACAGCTTCAAGCACCTCAACACCATCCATTTTAGGCATCTTTATGTCGCAAAGTACAAGGTCATAATCATCATTTTTTATCTTTTCTAAACCCTGAGCACCATCTTCTGCCTCTTCAACTTTATAGGTATCACTTTCTTCAGAAAGGATCTTGCCTAACACCCTACGGATGGCAGCTTCGTCTTCTATAATTAATATTTTCGACATCTTTATTTTAGATTATTGAGCTACCTGCGGTAACTGTATTTTTAGAATATTATCCTCATCACTTCAGACTTCCCAACATCAAACTCCTAATACTTAAGCCATTTAAATATTTCTTTATAGGTAGGTTTTTTACCATACATTAAAATACCTATTCGGTATATTTTTGCTGCAAACCACACTACAAAAAAGAACGTAGCAAATAACAATAGTACGGATACAATGATCTGCCATAACGGCACACCAAACGGTATACGCATAAGC